>Ga0210042_1000085_pt1 | contig 87668 bp, 75 predicted proteins | sample CryGeymeta201518_FD_183982 | JGI IMG/M metagenome (GOLD analysis project Ga0210042, IMG submission 183982) | Groundwater microbial communities from Crystal Geyser aquifers in Utah, USA - Crystal Geyser metaG 2015-18 (SPAdes) (version 2) | ecosystem: Environmental > Aquatic > Deep subsurface >... | reverse complement strand
GCGCCAGTCGGTGGTTCGTTCCACGGAGAACGCGGAGAGCGCAGAGAAGGGCCAGGCTGTAGCCGCGGGCGCGTAGCCCGTGGCAACGGTAGCTGCCGGCGCCAGTCGGTGGTTCGTTCCACGGCCTGGCGGCCGCGGCTACGGCTCCTCCACGCGCTGGCGCGCGCAGCCACGGAGCGCCAACAAGGAAGCAGCAGTCAAGGCGCTCAGCTCCTCCACGCGGTGGCGCGCGCAGCCACGGAGCGCCAACAAGGAAGCAGCAGTCAAGGCGCTCAGCTCCTCCACGCGCTGGCGCGCGCAGCCACGGAACCTCCGCGTACTCAGCGTTCTCTGCGGTGAATGAAATGCAGATCACGTTCTTCATCGACGCAGACGGCACGGTGACCATCAGCGACCTACTGGCCGAGGTGGCGCCGGTCGCCCACGCCCTCGCCCCCGACGACCCGCGGGTGCGGGCGGCGATGTGCTCGTGGCGGGAGCAACCGACCAACGAGGAGCGGCCGTCGACGGACGACAGCCACCTGTAGCATAGCCCCTTGTGGGCGTCGTTCACCGCGGGTCTGCGTGAGACGACGCCCACAAGCCTTCGCTCGCTACGCTCACTGCGGTTGGCAGCGGAAACTCACTCCAACTTCAACGTTCACCGTAGATTGTCAAGGAGCACACAAGGAGCATTCCCCTCAGTATATGAGGGGCTACACTACTGGGGCGATTGGAGGGTGAGTGCAGATGCCCATGGAGCAGATCGAATACCTCATCAAGCCCGACGGCACCGTCGAGGAGCGCGTCGTCGGCATCCCCGGCGTCCACTGCGCGCAGGAGACTGCTGGCATTGAGGCCAAGCTTGGCGCCGTTGAGAAGCGAGAGCATACGCCCGAGTACTACCAGCAGCCGGTTCCGCAGCAGCAGTGGCAGAAGGTCTGAAGGGCTGTTGAACCGCGGAGAACGCGGAGGACGCAGAGAAGGGCTTGAAAGAGACCCCGAAAGGGTCTCGGCGCTCTCTGCGCTCTCTGCGGTGAATGCGCGGGTGCACCCGAACTCCCGGTCGTGTAGAATATGCGCAGGTGATTGCCCATGAAAGCGAACGTAGTCTTGGAGCCACAGCCGGAGGGGGGCTACACGGCCTTCTGCCCGGTGTTCCCGGGCTGCGTGTCAGAAGGTGAGTCGCGCGAGGAGGCCGTGACGAACTTCCTGGATGCCTTGGAGGGCTGGCTCGCGGTGAAATCCGAACTGGCCCAGTCGGCAGCGCCGTCTCGGCAGAAACGGGAGTTGGTGGAGGTCGCGCTGTAGTGGCGCGGGTCCCGCGCAATGTGTCGGGCCGGGAAGCCGTGCGAGCGTTCGAGCGCGCCGGATTCGCGTTCGTGCGTCGAACGAAGAAGAACCACTACGTTCTGGTACGGGGCGACACCGTTCTGACCGTGCCGGAAGGGCGACTCACCGCGGAGAACGCAGAGACCGCGGAGAAGGGACTCCGGGAGTAGCTGCGCGCGCCAGCGCGTGGACGGCATGTCGGCTTCGGCCCACCGGCTGGCGCCGGCAGCTACGGCATATCGTTCGCGCCGAACGGGTACCTCCCGAACTCATACGCCGCCGCCAGCATTGCCTCCACGTTTTCCACCGGCACGTCCTGCTGGATGTTGTGCACTTGGGTGAAGACGAAGCCGCCGCCCTGCCCGAACACTTGGAGGTTGTGGCGGACGTGTTCGCGGATCTCGGCTGGGGTGCCCAGGGGGAGCACCTTCTGTGTGTCGCAGCCGCCGCCCCAGAAGACGAGCTTGTCGCCGAGCTCGCGCTTCAGGCGCTCCGGCTCCATGTTGGTTGCGGCGATCTGGACGGGGTTGAAGATGTCCACACCCGCCTCTGCCCAGTGAGGCAGGTACTCGTAGACCGAGCCGCACGAGTGGAGAAAGGTCTTCCACGGCGTGTTGGCGTGGACCCAGTCGCACACGCGTTTGTAGTGAGGCTTGACCATCTCGGCGAAGAGGTCGGGGTGCACCAAGACGCCGCGTTGGGTGCCGGCGTCGTCGGAGGCGATGCCCCAGGCGACGCACCGGTCATCGACGGCCTCGTGGTAGAGCTTCAGGCGCGAGAGGACGGCATCGACGTAGCGGCCCATCATGTCGTTGGCCGTGTCCTTCTCGGTCATCAACATGCAGAGCCACTCGTCGAGAGCGCCCTGGGTGATGTTTGTTGAGAGCAGGGCGCTGAGTCCCATCATGCTGATGCTGGCGCCCCAGCCGAGGAGCGCCTTGTCGGTGTTGTCGAACAGGAACTCGGCGCGCTGTCGGATCTGCTCGAGCTGTTCCTCTGGCACTGTGCTCGGCGGCTGAAAGGCGTCGGGGTCGATCTGGTGACCGCCCATGGTCGGCCGGAGGAAGTCGAAGTAGTAGCCGTTCTTGGGCATCCGGGCCGTTGGTTCGTCGGCTGCGTTGCGCAGCACCCAGCTTCCGTCGGGCTCCTCGGTGATGTTGGCGTCGGGCGCGAAGTGGACTTCCTGCCCGCAGAAGAGGCGCCTCGGCTTCCCGGCACTTGCCGGCTGCCCGAGCCAGCCGGGGCAACCGGCGTCGAGCGGCACAACATCCACGTGCAACTTCTCGACGACCTCAAGCTCGACCTCGGCAAGGATCTGCATGGTGTCGAACACCTTGGTTGGCGTGACAACACCGAGACGCCGCTTGAGCTTGTCATACACCACGGCGTTGATGCCGGAGGCCCGCATCGCGCCGAGGTCGAGGGGCACGCGGTCGGGCTGTTGGTGGTTGATTGCCTTGAGAACGCGTTCGCGTGAGGTCATGGTAGGCTCCTTCGGAAATGCACCGTCGCGGCTCGGATTGGCTTGCGTTTCCACCTGACGGGGTGTTCAGGCGAAACGCGAACGAGGAGTCAGTTCGTGCACCTAACCAAGCGGCGTGTGCTTCATCCGGTGAAGATCGCGTCCGTTGAGGCGAACGCTTTTTGCAGCAAGTCAAGCCCCTTGGTCTCGTCGGGCCCGGGACCGAACTCGAGGACCACCCAGGAGTCGTAGCCGACGTTCTTGGCAGGCTTGCGCGATGGGGGCCACTCGCACGTGCCGGCGCCGGGGTAGGTTGCGCGGTAGGCGCCCCTCTCATCGGGCGGGGTGAAGTCTTTTCCGTGAATGCGGACGACGCGGTCACCCACGTCGTTGATGAAGTCCTGCGCGTAGCCGCTGTAGGTGACGTTGGCGGTGTCGACGTAGATACCGATGGCGGGATGGTCCACGGCGTCGACGAACAGGAGACACTCGCCAGGCGTCATGAGGTTCTTCGACAGCTTGGGACATGTCTCCGCGCCGATGCGGACGCCGCGGTCCGCCGCGAACAGGCACAGTTCTTGGAAGCCGCCTACCATCCGGTTCCACGCCTGGCGGTAGGGTGCTTCGGGGAGGACTCGACCGGTGACGATCAGAACAGCGTCGGTGCCGAGAATCTGCGCGCACTCGAGTTGGCGGCGACCGACGGCAAGCGCCCGCTGGAACACGGTGTCGTCGAGCGAGGTGATCGGGTCGCCCCAGCCCAGCGTCGAGGCGACGGAAGAGCACTCAAGCCCGGCTTCGCCGATCTCGTCGGCCAGGCGTTTCAGTTCGTCATCCGAGGTCTCCATGTTGGCGTCGGGGGTGCCCAGCCAAATCTCGACCCCCTGGAATCCCGCTGCCTTTGCGAGCTTGAACCGGTCGAGGGTGTCCAGATTGTCTGCGACCATCTGATTGCCGATGGCGATCTTCACGGTGTTCACCTCTGCTCTGTGATTCGCGGTGAGTGATGATTCGCCGTGGGGGAAGCAGAACCTCTGAGTTTGGCGAGGTTGAGCTTGGGTTTGACTTCGCGCGGCCGGTGATACACACTCAACTTGTCGTCCCACGCCCCAAGGGACGACCAAGAGGCACCCGAATGGAACCACTGGACCGCCAGTTGCTGGACCATCTGCAGACGAACCTGCCGCTAGTCTCGGCGCCGTACGCCGCGCTTGGCGAGCAACTTGGTCTCGACGACGAAGAGGTTCGCGCCCGAGTCGAGCGGCTGAGGCAGGCGCGAATCATCCGGCAGATCAGCGCGATCTTCGACTCTCGGAAGCTGGGGTATCAGTCGTCCCTGGTTGCGTTCGACGTGGAGCCGACGCGGCTGGAGGAAGTCGCGGAGGTGGTCAATGCGCATCCCGGCGTCAGTCATAACTACCAGCGCGACTTCGAGTTGAATCTGTGGTTCACCATCGCGGCGCCTCCGGGCGGCGAGCTTGCCGCTGAAGTTGAGCGGCTTGCGGCTACCGAGGGCGTTCGGCGAGCGCGACTGCTGCCGACGGTTCGCGTCTTCAAGGTGGGTGTCCAGTTGGGGATGGGAACCGACGACGCCGACAGCGCCAGTCGGTCGGAGGCGCCGGAACCGGAGTCGGCGGGAACGCGGCCGAGACCGACGGCTGAGGAGATCGCTGCCATCCGCGTCCTGCAGCGGGACCTCCCGGCGGTGGAGCGCCCGTTTGCCGCGTTGGCGGCCAAAGGCCAGTTGGACGAGTCGGCTATTCTGCGATGCGGTCGCGAGCTGCTGGCGGACGGGCGCATGCGCCGGTTTGCTGCCGTCCTCCACCATCGCGAAGCGGGGTTCGAGCACAACGCCATGGTACTGTGGGCGGCGCCGGAAGGGGAGATCGAGCGCGCCGGTCGAGTCATGGCGTCCTTCGACGCCGTCAGTCATTGCTACCAGCGCCCTTGCTTCGAGGACCTGCCGTACAGCCTGTACACGATGATCCATGGGCGACGGGCCGAGGACTGCGAGTCGGTGGTCGAGGCGATCTCGCAGGCGACGGGCCTCGGCCAGCACCACCTTGTCTACAGCACCCGGGAGTTCAAGAAGGTGCGGGTCCGGTACTTCGAGGAGCCGTGAGTCGAGCAGCGCTGTGACCGGTCACCGAAGGGGCTGTCCGTGGTAGGTCCCTTGCATTTGTGTTGCGGCGTGGCGTATCACGCATGGGAACGGCTGCCACTACGCGTGCTCTGAACAAGAGGCGGCAGCACCCCCCGCGAGGGCGACCTCGCCGAAAGGCACTTGAGAAGCGATGAAACAAATGCTGTGCGTTGGCCTCGGGCTCTGCCTTGCAGTAAGCCAGATCGTGTCCGCTCAACCGGCGTCGCCTGCCGGCGCCGATGCGTACATGGGTGACTGGGAAGGCACGCTGAAGCTGGGAGGGGCGGAGCAGTCGGTCGCCGTGTACATGATCCCGCAGGGAGACGGCAAGTACCAGGCGCGGGTCGCCTCGGAGTTCAACAAGCGCGTGCCGGTTCTCTTCGACGTGCGCGGCCTGCTTCAGGATGCCGCCTTCCGGGCGGTCGATGCTGTGCCGTTTGACGTTTCCCGAGTGCTCGGGACGACGGGCGCCGGCGTCGTTGTGGACGCTTCCCTATGGACGGGTAAGCTCGAAGGTGGCGCGCTGACGGGCACTGTTGACGGCAAGGACAAGGGCACGTTCACGCTCAAGCAGGCCGAGCGGACCTCGCCGACACTCGGGCAGAAGCCGCCCGCCGGTGCCATCGTTTTGTTTGACGGTACGAACTTGGACGCTTGGCAGAAGCGAGACGGCAAGCCCGCCGAGTGGCGACTTGTCGAAGGCGAAGCCATGCAGGTGGGTGGAGGGGATGTCCTGACCAAAGAGGAATTCGGCGACTTCCGGCTCCACCTCGAGTTCCGCACACCCTACATGCCCACCTCTGGTGGCCAGGGCCGCGGGAATAGCGGCGTCTATGTACAGGGCCGCTACGAAGTGCAAGTGCTGGACAGCTATGGGCTCGAAGGCGCCGACAACGAGTGCGGCGGCATCTACCAGATTGCCCAGCCGGCGGCGAACATGTGCTTCCCGCCGCTCGCATGGCAGACGTATGACATGACCTTTCAGGCGCCGCGCTTCGGGCCGCAAGGTGAGCGGCTCGCCGGTGCTCGCGTCACCGTGATGCACAACGGCGTGACGATCCACGACGACCTCGAACTGCCCCACGTGACGCCCGGTGGCGTGTCCGACAAGGAAAGCCCAACAGGCCCCCTGCTGCTTCAGGACCACGGCAACCCGGTGCAATACCGGAACATCTGGATCGAAACGCAGAAGTGAGTCTCGACGGAGGGATGTACCGGGCGAGCATGGGCACGGACAATCAGGCCGCCACTGCCAAACTGAGCCACGAGTACACCCGTCGCCTTGTCATTGTCGCGTTGCTCCTCTTGGGCTGGGGTCTCGCGTCGGTCTACGATGGCGCAGTGCGCTACCCGGAGCAGAATCGGCGGCGAGCGAAGTTCGACTCCTTCGAGAAGAAGAAGGCGGCAGACCCGGGCTGGAAGACCAAGTGGAAGGACTACGCCCGGTCGCAGGGCTGGGAAGCCGAGCCGCCCAAGTACCACAGCAGCCTCGATATCGAGATGCAGTTCGTGATGGCTGTGCTCTGCGTTCCCCTTGGACTGGGCGCGCTGCTGCTGTTCGTGAGGAATCGCCGGCTGCAGTTCTCGGCGGACGCGACCGGTCTCCATGGTTTCGGCTCCGAGGTGATCCCGTACAGCGCCGTGACGGCCGTCGATAAGCGGCTGTGGGACGACAAGGGCATTGCGGTCCTGCAGGTCGAGGCGAACGGCCGGCGACGCAAGGTACCGTTGGATGACTGGAAGTTCGCGGGCATGGAGGGGCTCCTGGCGGAGGTTGAGGCGCGGCTCGGGGACGGCAGAGCGCCTACGGAGTTGGGTTGATCGGCAGCGATGCCCGGGGGCACCGCGGTCTGCACGGGTCAGGATGTATCCGGTGTAACCGATTGCCACGCAAAGGCTCTGAGAACCCATGGAAACGCTCTGGATCTTCCTCGCAGTCGCCGGTTGGTTCGTGCTCCAGAAGTGGGTGCTGCCCAAACTGGGCGTCCCGACTTGAATGTCCGACTCCTGCTCGGTGGAGCCGAGCAAGCACGGTCCGCAGCTCAACAAGGAGGCTGACGACAATGCCCCTGTATGAATACCAGTGCAAGCACTGCACAGAGACCTACGACGAGTACCGGGCAATTTCTGAACGTGACAGCAAGGGCCCTTGCCCCAAGTGCGGCAGCAAGGACACGGCACGCGCTGTCGCCTCGCTGCTGAAAGGCGCCGCCTGCTCTGTGAGTGGGGCTGGCGGCGGGTTCACCTGACGGCGCTGAACTGCGGCGGCCGTGTGCCGTCGATTGACCTCACGCGGGAAGTAGGCTGACATGAGCAAGTTGATGAGATCGCTGCTGGGCCTGGGGATCGGGGCAGGTGCGGGCGGCGTCTTCAGTTGGATCTCCTCCTGCACCGGGAGTACCTGAAGTGCCACCGGCAACCCGGTGATCGCCGTCGGTTTCGGCGCTCTAGCCGGGCTGTGGATTGCCCTCGGGAAGGGCAACTCAGCCGGATAGCGGGGGCGCTCTCTGCGCCCTGCGGAACTTGGTCGCCAGTTCGGGTGTCTATGTGCGCGTGCCCCGGGGAGTGCCCTCGCCGCCCATTCGGAGTTGCGCGCACACGGGCTGTGTCCGGGCTGGGCGGCACACTGCTTGTCTGAATCCGGGTCCCCGAAGCGCCCCACGCAGCACAGTCAACAGCAATATGGGTCTCAAAAGGAGTCTCAAATGCACCCCTCGTCACGTCATGGAATGCTGGCCGCAGGTACGCTCTTACTGACCTCCTTTGGCGCCCTGATCGGGAGCGCGCAGCAGGGAACAGACCCGCTGATGAAGCACCTCACGGGTCGATTGACAACGATCGACAAGCAGAAGCCGGTCCTCATCGCGGTCACTCCGGGGGGGGGGGCAGGCCAGGCCAAGGAACTGAAGATTGCTGGCGGCCCAGCCATGATGAAGGATGTGCGGGTGGAGCGCCTCGACGTGCATGCGCTCGACTTCGTCTACGATGCGGCCAAGTTGACCAAGGAGAGCGACCTGGCCGTCAAGTCAGTCGGCAAGTTCTACATGCACGCCGAAGTCTCCGCCGCTGCCCTCACGGACCGGGTTACCGCGGGCAAGAACACGAAGGAGCTGTCGGCCACCGTCAGTTTTGACGACGGCAAAGCCATCATTCGGGGCAACTTCAAGTACAGCTTCATTAGGGGCAACTTCGAGGCCCTGCTGACGCCGTCCATTCGCAAGAACAACCAGATCGTGTTCTCCATCGACAAGCTCAAGGTCCTCAGCATCCCTGCTCCCAAGCTGGCACGGCGGAAGCTCCAGGAGAAGATGACACCCCTGGACATGGGCGACTTGGTGGGTGCTCCGCGAATCGACGATTTGCGGATCGAGGGCGATCGGATGAAGGTGACCGGCGGGAAGCCGTTCTGAGGGACTCCCCAAGTCAAGGGCGCCGGTAGACCCGTAACGCACGACGGTGATACTCGGCAGGTTGCGCTATAATCGGGCTATCACTTAGAGCACCGCCCGGCAGCGCGCGAAGACCGCTGCGGGACGGGTTCTTGCGGTCTTCGAGGTAGACTGGTTGCAGCGAAAGCACCTACTCCGACTCGGTCGTCGGCTCAAGGGGTCACAGAACCCGCTGTGGCGCGCCATCCGTTCCGAGGTCCTGTCGTCTCTCGTGTGGGCCGCCGCGTCCATCCTCGCGGGCATGTCCCGGGTGCGTATAGCCGGTGCCTCCAACCTTGGCCGCGTCCTGGCTCACGGCGGGATCACCGCTTGCTGGCACAGCAAGACCCTCTTCCCGGTCTACATCCTGCAGCGACAACGCATGCTGGCGGTCATCAGTCGCAGTCGGGACGGGGAGATTCAGGCGCGTGTTTTTGAGCGGTTCGGCTGGGAGCTTATTCGCGGATCGTCGGGCGGAGGCGGTGCTTCCGTGATCCGGTCGGCGGCAAAGGCGGTCCGCAAGGGGGGGGCGATGGGCATCACGCCCGATGGGCCGATGGGGCCCCGAGAGCGGGTGCAGCAAGGCGTGGCCGCCATTGCCGCGCTCTGTGACCAAGGCGTCGTCCCGGTCGGGGTCGGTTGCTCCCGACACCACCGAATGTCCACCTGGGATCGCTACATGATCCCCACGCCCGGCAGCCGCGTGGTCGTCCTCTTCGACGACCCCATCCTGCCAGGGGACGATGGGGTTGAGGGTCTGCGGGTCCGGATCGAGCGCGGGATCGCTGCGGCAGAAGCTAAGGCCGAGCGGCTCGCCGCCGACCTGTTGCCGCCGGCCGACCGGTGAGCGGCCGCCAGCAAGAAGGGGTCTCTGGCGCCAGCCGAGACCGTGCATTGGGGTACAATTGCCCGCCGAGCGCCACACGCTCAGACCCATGGCGCAGGTGCGAACCGCTGCCCGCGCGACTCTGCTGGCAGACGAGGAGCCAACGACGGATGGCACGGAAGTACCGGATACTGGTTGTCGACGACGATCCGCGCACGAGGGCGGCCGTTGTCGAGATTGTGCGGGCGTTAGGGCATGAGACCGAAGTCGCTGCCGATGGTGTCGGCGCCCTTGCCATGGTCAAGCTCGACATCGACCTGGTTCTCACCGACCTGAACATGCCCGGCATGGATGGCTTTGAGGTGATCCGGCGCATTCGGCAGGATGCAGAGACAGCAGACGTCCCCATCATTATGATCACCGGTCTCGCAGACGAGGAGAACCGCCTCCGTGCCGTCGAGGTGGGAGCCAACGACTTCATCGGCAAGCCCTTCAACGTGACCGAACTGCGCGCCCGCACAACCTCCCTGCTCAAGCTGAAGGAACAACAGGAGGCGATCCGTCAGCATCAAGTGGAGTTGGAGGAAACCGTCAGGCGGCGCACGGAGGCCCTCCGGCAAGCGCTCGACCAGATGGCGCAAGCGCAGCGGCAAACGCACCAGGCGCATCTGGACACCATCCAGCGGCTGGCAATCGCTGCTGAATACAAGGACGAGGACACCGCGTCGCATATCCGCCGCATGAGTGGGTACTGTGCGACCTTGGCCGGCGCGCTGAACCTCCCGCCCGGCGAAGTCGAGATGATCCGGGACGCCAGCCCGATGCACGATGTCGGCAAGATGGGCGTCCCTGACGGGATTCTGCTGAAGAAGGGCAAGCTCGATACGGAAGAATGGGCCGTGATGAAGAAGCACACGGTCATGGGTTCCCGGATCCTCCGCGGCTCGAACTCAGCGCTGCTGGTGGCTGGCGAGGTGTTCGCCCTGTCGCACCACGAGAAATGGGACGGCAGCGGCTACCCGGAAGGGATCAAAGGCGAGGACATCCCGCTCCAGGGACGGATCTGCGCCGTCGCCGACGTATTCGATGCCCTCACGACGAAGCGCCCCTACAAGGAGGCGATGCCGAACGACCAAGCGTTCGGCATCCTGCACGAAGGGTGTGGGTCGCACTTTGACCCACGGCTCATCGACCTGTTCTTCGACAACATCGACGAGATCCTCTCGGTTCAGCAAGCGCACCAAGACGAGTCCATCGAGCCGCCGACTGCGGAAGACCCAGTCTCCAGAGCACTGGGCAGCGGGCTGTAGGCGGCCGTGCACGGCAGTGGCCCTCGGCAGGGCCGGGACGCTTTGGTGGCGGGTGTCCCTCTTTGCTCTCTGTCGCGGCGCGTCCCTCGTCTCGGTCCCTATAGCACCTGCCGCTCGATTCCGCCGAATAGCTCGCGCAGCCGCGCCAAGCGCGCCTGGTCGAGGTACGGCGGATCGACGGCCTGCAGATTCTGGGCGAGCCGCTCGGGGCTGCGGGTGCCGACGCAGCAGGTGGTGACATCGTGCGCGAGGACGTACCGGAGCGCGGCTTCGGGGACGGAGTAGGGGAGGAGCAGGTCGAACAGAGCGGGGTCGGCGTAAGGAGACTCGTCGGGCAGGTTGCCTTGGGAGACGTGGTGCCGGACGCACTCAAGCGCGGCTTCGACGCTGACGAGACCGGACTGCTTCGACGCTTGGTTGAGCGGCATCATCACGACGGTGCCGACGTCGTGCTGGGTGCAGAGGGGGAGGACCGTATCGGCGGCGGTCTGCAGCACGAAGTTGAGCGTGAGCATCACTGCGTCGAATGCGCCCGTCTGCACGGCCCGCTGCAACACTTGGTGCGTCCCGTCAGCCTCCGACAGCTCGCTGATACCGATGAAGCGGACCTTCCCTTGCTGCTTCAGCTTGGCCAGTGCGTCGTAGCAGCCGTCGTTCATGAACTGGTCCAGCGTGTCCAGCGTGCGGAGGCCGTGACCCAGGAGGATGTCCAGTCGGTCCCGTCGGAGGCGGCGGAGGCTCTCCTCTGCGGAGGAGATTAGCGCCTCGGGGCTGCCGGTGTACTTCGCGGCCGGCGAGTAGTTCTCGTAGGGGCAGTACTTCGTTTCGATGAGCGCGTCGTCGTGCCCGACAAGGGCCTCGCCCAGGACGCGCTCACTGTCACCATTGTCGTAGCCAGTGGCGGTGTCGATCAGGTTGAGACCGGCGTCCAGGCAGGCATGGACAGTGGCGATGAACTGCTTCGGTTCCTGGGTGGCGCCGCGGGCGGCGCCATAGCTAAGTTCAGAGACTTGGAGATCGGTGCGTCCTAAGCGGCGATAGAGCATGTGAGTGAGGTCCCTTCGTGTCAGAAGTCGTGCGGTTACGCGCCCAGGAATGCGCTGAGCGGCTTTGCGGCGGTGTTGTCATCGCCAGTGTGAACCGTGAAGTGCGCGGCAGCGTCCAGCAACTCGAAGGTGCTCCGGGCGAACCGCAGTTCCTGGGCCGCCCTCGCCTTCGGCAGCGCCTTCCTGCCGTAGCCGACGGCGTTGCAGAGCAACGTCGGCTTCGGCGCGCACAACGCGACGAGCTGCGGAACATCAGCGACCTCGAGCAAGCCCGGCGTGAAGACCCACAGCGGCTGCGGCTGGCTGTCCTCCAGGGCGTAGCGGTAGCTGGCGAGGCAGCCGTCCGCTGCAACCCGCGAAACGTCGTCGCTCAACGCGCCCGCGACGAGGGCGAGCAGGCCAGCGGCACCGCGCCCGTAGCAGGCAACCTCGGTGATGCCGGCCCTCTTCGCCAACCGCTTGGCCGCCTGCATCACGTCCCACAACTGCTGGGCGAAGAGCGGGCGACCCAAGTGGACGGCGTCACTGGCAAGGTGATTGTCGGGGCAGTGGACTTCGCCCAGCCCGCGAGGGTCAACGGCGCAGACGAGGGTGCCGGTCTGTAGCAACTTGGCCACGACGGCGCTGTCGGCGAATGCCGCCTTCCCCTTCTCGTCGAGGAACACCACTGCCCTGCCAGACGGCGCAGCGGTTTGGGAACGGATCAGCAGCGCGGGCACTTCGAGCCCGCGCTCCGGGCGAAGTCGGGCCTTTCGCACGAGGTTCCCGTTCCACGTCAGCGAGCTGGCTTCCTCCAGGCGAGGCGCATACGGCGCCGGCTTGCCGCCAAAGGTGGCCCACAACTGGGCGCGCAACGCGTCGGCGCGCGGCGCCCAGGTCTTCCGGGTCTTGGGCGGCACGGCGTAGGCGCGCGTGAGCCGCTCCGCCAACGCCTGGTTGAGCGTGACCACCGTCTCGGCGTCCTGCGGGGACTTGCCATCCTTGAGGCAGACCAAGTCCTTCGCGTCCCACGCCTCTGGCTCGAACGGCCTTTCGGGGATCGGCCCGCCATCGCCCTTGCCCAGAAGGTAGTAGACCAGCCAGCCCACGGACGCCTCCCGCAGCGGCTGCGCCCAACCGTGCGGGAGGGGGAAGTCCACCTGCTTGAGGCGGTCCGGAATCTCGAATCGCCCGTAGATTCGCCCGGCGCGTTCCGCTGTCTCCTGTACGCCCTTGATTGGGAAGATCGTGTCCTTGGCGCCGTTGCAGAACAGAAACGCTCGCGGCGCGTTCAGACCGATGATCTCGAACTCCTCCAGTCGTTGGGCCATGCCCGGCAGGTGGTTGCAGAGGCAGTGGTCTCCCCCGTGGCGGATCCACTCCTCATAGGAGCAGACGAAGCAGCAGGACGCGCCGGCCTTGAGCCGTTCATCCAGCGGCATCGTGTAGAACGTCGCTTCGCCGCCGCCGGAGTTACTCGTGATTCCGAGGCGCGTGGCATCGACCTCCTTGCGGGTGCAGAGGTAGTCGACCGCGCGGATTGTGTCCCACACGATCATCCCTTCGTTCGTCTGCCCAACTAACAGCGAGCCGTAGCCGAGGTTGTGCGCCATCCCCGGACGCCTCCGCTCCCCCTGCCCAATCGGGTCGAAGCCCAGCACTACAAAGCCCTGCCGCACCAACGCGATCTGTCCGGCCTGGTAGAGCGGGTAGTTCTTTCCTTCCTTCATCGAGTGCCCCATGGCCACGACAACGCCCGGCGCGGGAAACTCCGCCCGCTTCGGCAGATAGAGGTTCGCGGTGACGTAGAATCGCGGGCGACTCTCGAAGACCACGTTCTCGACGAAGTAGTCGTCGCGGTCTGCGCGGCCTGCTACGCGTGCCTTCAGCGGCGTGCGCTTCGGCAGCGGCAGCAGACCCAGCGCTTCGGCAAGCTGGTCGCGCGCCGCGGGGAGACGATTCCTCCACTCTTCAAGCGACACCGGGTCAGCCCTGTTCTGCGACGCTTCGCAGCACTTTGCGATGCTGAACTTGAGTGCGTCAGCACGGGCGGGGGTGGTTCCACCGTACACAGACCAGTTGGGTGCGTCGGGCATGGCGGGATTGCCTCCTTGGGCGAACGTGAATGAGAGCGCCGCAACCACCAGCAGCACGGTCGGGATCGCCGTCGCCTGTCCCCTCCGAGCGCCGTGCCATCGGCGAGATTCCACACCTGCGAAAGTGTGGAATTCCGTTTTGGGCTTCTCGGTCACCACGCCAGCATCTCCCGGATCTTCCTCCCGAGGTCGGTGCTGGCCATCAGCGACGAGCCAATCTGCACGGCGTCCACGCCCGCTTCGGCCATGCGTCGCACGTCTGCCGCAGTTTCCATGCCGCTTTGGCTGATGACGATCCGGTCAGCCGGGATCATCGCGCGGAGCCGGGCGGCAGTTGCGAGGTCGATCTCCAGGTTCGTGAGATCGCGGTTGTTGATGCCAATCACCTGGGCGCCGCACGCCACGGCCGCTTCGATCTCGTGCGCGTGGTGGCCCTCCACGAAGGCAGTCATGCCGAGTTCCTCGGTGAGCTGCCGTAGTGCCGTCAACTCCGCCAACGACAGCACCTGTGCCATGAGAAGCACCGCGTCGGCATTCGCCGCCCGCGCCTGGTAGACGTGGTACTCGGACAGCGTGAAGTCCTTGCGGAGCACCGGCAGTGCGGTAACGGCCCGTGCTTCCAACAGGTGTTCGCCGTCGCCGAGGAAGTACTTGGCGTCCGTCAGCACCGACAGCGCATGGGCGCCGGCCTCCTCGTAAATCCGGGCAAGATCTCCAGGGGAGAGGTCGGTGCGAATGACGCCCCGAGACGGGGAGCTCCGCTTGATCTCCGCCAACAGCCGTACACCGTCGGTTCGCTTCAGCGCACCGGCGAAGTCGCGTGGCGGGTCGGCGCGTTCAGCTTGACCGCGCACCGCCTCGAGTGCCGTCTCGGCTTGCTGCGCGGCCAGTTCCCGTCGCTTGTGCGCGATGATCTCGGCGAGCACTACCCGGTATCTCCCTTGCCTGAGCCCTTACTCGGGCTTGAAAACAACGCAGTCGACGCCGAACATGAACCCGACCGACTTCCCGTTCTTCCCGGTCACTTCGATGCGCAGGGCGTTTTCGCCCTGTTTCACGTCGATCACGCCCAGGTCGACAGCGCCGGTTGCCACCACGTCGGGGCTGTTGAAGGCGTCGAGGGGTTCGCCGACCTTGGTTCCGTTCCAGGAGAGCTGCGCGATTCCGTAGTCACGCGCTTTGGTGAAGTAGCCGATCAGCCGCCGCTTGCCGGCTTCGTTGGCGGGCACCGCCAGCTCGAACCACTCGCCGGCTGCCTTGGGCCGGAACCAGAGGTGTTGGTCGTTGCTCCACTCGCTGCCCTGAAAGCCGCCCAAGTCCTGCGGGCTCAGCTCGCCGGTCGTTTGCGCCTTCAGCACCTTCATCCCCTCGCCCTCAATTGCGCCCTCGATCTGGTGGGGTGCCCAGCGTTCGTGCAACTGCAGCGCGTCGGCCGTCCAAGACGTGAAGAAGTCGGTCTGCGGGTGGGCGGCGTACCAGTAGGTCGTGCAGGCGTAGTCTTTGTCTTTGGCGTAGTTCTCGATGGTCATGCGGTAGGACTGCTGGAACGGGAGGTCGTCGGTCACGTGCCAGCGGTTGACGGAGGTATAGTTGCCGTTGCCCGGTCCCTCGCAGAGCGGCTGGTTATGCAGTGGGTGGACGAACAGGTCGGGACAGCACCACGCGTAGCCGAAGTAGTCTTCCGAGCCGGTGCCGAAGGTGGAGGGGAACTTCTCGCCGTCGACGTACACCTTTTCGTCTCCTTCGCCCCACCAACCGCGATTGGGGTTCCAGACCGTCAGCGAGACGCCCGCATACCGGCCGCGCCCGGTGCACTCCAGCAGCGGCCAGTCGAAGACGGGGTTGGGGAACTCGCGCCGCCACTTGGCGTGGAAGTACGCCAGCTTGTCGGCCGGGAGGCTCTGGGCGTCGTGGTAGAGCTCGCCCTTAATGCGGACCGGCTTGTCGCCGGCGTTACTGAGCAGGAGTGCCGCCGATTTCTGGAACGGCATGTACCACCGAGAGTACATCTCGCCGTCTTCCGTCATCCCCAGCGGCAGCGACTGGTACACGTTGTATCCCGGCGCGGTGCCGAAGAAGTCTCCCAGGGGCGTGCGGATGCTCGGCTCCTTCTCGTCGTCCCAGTACGCCTTGAGCGTGAGCGTGCGCATGACCTTGCGCTCTTCGGCAACCGAGTCGCACTGCAGGCGGCTGAACGACATCCCGACGATAGCCCGCTGGCCGGTGATCCGAGCGACGGAGACGACCTCTCCAGGCTGGATCTCCACGTCAACGCCGATCCGCTTCGCCGCCGCCCGCTCCACCTGCGGAAGGGGCCCGCACTGCGCGAGCTTCTCCGTCGCCTGCGCCAGCGCCCGGCGCTCGCCGTCACCCAACAGCCAGGCGAACGTCCGCACCTGCGCGCCCGCCGCGAAGCTCCGGTAGTTCACGTGGTAGTACAGCGAGCCGGGGTTCTCGACGACTACTTTGCAGCTCTTGGCGTAGGGGAACGGGATGAAGCAGTTGGCGCCCCGCGATTGCATCCCCACTACGGGCGCAGCGAACGGGTCCACCTCGCCAGCGATCAGCTTCTGGAAATCCACCGCGAACCGCGGTTCCGCCTCGCCATCGAAGAACAGCTTCAGCGTCCCCGCCGGGTTCGCCGACCAGATCCGGACGACGCACCCCGGGCCTTGCATGTCTGCCAGCACCATCCCCGCTGGCTCCTCCCGCAGAAAGTGCCCGCAGTCGCCGTTGGCGCCCCAATCTATGTGCTCGTCTTTGGCAGCGTCATACTTGGAGCTTGGGTCGTAACTCGAGAACTGCTTGCAGGTCTCTCCGGGATCGGGCAGCGTGGCGAGACGCTGGAGATCGGTAAGGGGCGTGAGCATAGACTCGAAGGTGGTTTCTGCGGCGAGGAGCTGCTGCGCCAGGACGAAGGCGGCGAGAGAAACGAGGAGAAGACGACGTGAGTTCATGGGGGAGTACTCCTTGAGAGGGCCAGGTAGCAGTCAGCTTTCGTCAGGGGCGAAGGTTGTTCCTGCATTGGGTGGCAATCGGCAGGCCGAGGACCAGAGACCCTCAACTGGGCGCGCAAACGGTTGGCGTTTGTGCGGGCTACGTTTGCCCCGGGCGCAAGAGGTCGTAGGCGCTGCGGGCGGCGGTTGCCGGATCGGGAAACTGGCGGGACTCGACGGAGACCCAGCCGTCGTAGCCAGTGGCTGCCAGGGCGTCGAGCACTGCGGGAAGATCCCAGGTGCCCTGTCCCGGTGGCAGTCGGTCGCTGTCGGTAACGTGGACGTAGTCGAAGCGTCCCGCGGCGCGTCCGACGCTGTCGGCGACTTCCTCGCCCTCGGCGATCATGTGAGCGATGTCGAGCATCAGCCCCAGATTGGGGTGACTGAAGCGTTCGACAGCGGCCAGCCCGTCGTCCGTGCTGTGCAGGAAGTCGGCGATGCCGGAGGCGATGGGCTCCAGCAGGACTTTGACGCCGCGCGACGCGCCGTAGTCGGCAGCTTGGGCGAAGGCGTCGTAGGCCAGCTTGAGTGAGTCGTCCTCTCGCCCGGGCGTCAGCCTCCCGCGAAGCCGACCAACGTTGGCGAACGCCCCGAAGGGCGCGGCGAGGTCGATGGCAGCCTTCATGGCGTCGAGGGCGGCGCGTCGGCGAGCCGGCTCGGGATCGGTGAACATGAGCCGCTCCTGACCGTACAACTCCCCGGTGCAGACCATGGGAACGGTGAGGCTGTACCTGTCTGCCAGCAAGCAGACTTGGTCCGCGTCGACTTCGCCGGGTCGGGCGGGCATGAGTTCCACGCCGTCGTACCCGCAGGAGGCGAGGAGGCGGAAGCAGTCCTCCAAGCCGCCCGTGAGGGCCAATACCTGGCCCGCGACTTCGGGGGTGGCGGTTGCGTAGGCGAGCTTCATGCTGTCAGGTTCGTCCTTCCGGAGAGTGCGAGCACAGTGCCCCGGCAGGGCCGGGCGCCATTGCGCGTGCGGCCGGCAGCTATTATAATCCTCGGCCGGTGTCTTCTGACCGGCACCGACGACCCGACGCACTCCTTCATCGAAGCACTCGACGCAGCACTGCACCACAATCCGTCATGATTCGCACTGAGAATGTGACAGTCGTCTATCCAGGCGGCGTCTGCGCTTTGCGCAACGTCACCCTGGGAATCAACAAGGGCGAGTTCGTCTTCCTGGTGGGGTCCACGGGCATGGGGAAGTCGACGTTCCTGAAACTCGTGTATCGCGATGTCGTGCCCACAGAGGGGAAAGTCCTCGTGGGCGGCAGAGACGTCACGCGGCTGCCCAGATCCCATGTGCCTGCACTCAGACGCACGATGGGTGTCGTCTTCCAGGACTTCCAGCTTCTGCCTCAGAAGACCGTGTGGGAGAACGTGGCGTTCGCCCTCGAGGTGATCGGAGCGCCGCGGCACCAGATCGTCCGCGGGGTGCCGGAGGCACTGAAGCTGGTCGGTCTGTCCAACAAGGCCAACGTGTACCCGGCCGAGCTGTCGGGAGGCGAACAGCAGCGCGCGTCCATCGCGCGGGCGATCGTGAATGATCCGGCCATCCTCCTGGCCGACGAGCCGACGGGGAACCTGGACCCGGACACCTCATGGGAGATCACGCAGCTTCTGGGACGCATCAACATTCGGGGCACGACGGTATTGGTGGCCACGCACGACCAGCTCATTGTGGACCGAATGCGGAAGCGCGTGATCGAGTTCGACGAGGGCATGGTTGTGCGGGACAAGGACCGGGCGGAGTATCGCGATGAGACTACGGAACCTGGAGTTCTTTATTAGGGAGACCGTCTCCAGCATCCGCCGCCACGGTCTGATGACAGTGGCGGCGGTCAGCACGGTGGCTGTCTCGCTGTGCGTAGTAGGCGCGTTGCTGATGACGTTGGTGAACCTGAACGCCTGGGCGAACGAGGTGGTCGGGCGCGTCGAACTCGCGGCCTTCCTCGACCGGTCGCTGACCCAGGCTGCAATGGAGGACTTGGTCGCGAAGGTCGAGACCGTGGACAACGTGAAAGAGGTCCGGTTCGTCTCCCGGGAAGACGCGCTCAAGCGGCTCAAGGAGCGGTTGCAGGGGCAACTGGACCTCTCCGACATCGAGGCGAATAATCCGCTGGAGGATTCGGTCGAGATCACGGTCACCGATCCGGAACGCCTACCCGAGACGGCTGAGCGCCTCAAGCAGTTGAAGGGCGTGACGGAGGTGCTGTACGGCCGACGAATCGCCCAGCGGATTCTCCACATCAGACGCCTGGTGCAGCTCTCTGGACTCGCGGCAGCGGGGTTCATGGGGCTGGCCGCCCTGATGATCGTCCACAACACCATCCGGCTCACCATCTTTGCTCGCCGGCGCGAGATTCGCATCATGGCACTGGTCGGCGCCACGGACGGGTTCATCCGAGTGCCGTTCGTGCTGGAAGGGATGTTTCACGGGTTCCTCGGCAGCGCGGTTACCTGCGTGGTACTGCTTGCCGGCTACCGGGCGCTGGTGCGGACCATGGCGGCTTCCCTGCCGTTCGTACCGATGGTGGCCGACTCTGCATTTCTCTCCTGGTTCGTAGCCTCGATCCTTGGCGCGGGCTTGCTGTTCGGCGTCAGCGGCAGCTTGATCTCGTTGCGGAAGTTTTTGGGAAGCGGGACCGCGGCGCTATGAGTTTGCCGACGCGAAGGCGAGTGTGCTGCCTGGTGCCCGTGGCCGCGCTGTTGCTCGGCCTGTGCCCTCCAGACTCCCACGCACTCCGGCTGTCCCTGTCCGACTTGTTCAAGCGCCGGCACACCAAGAAGGCGCAGAAGGTACGTGTCCGGGAAAAACTGCGCGACCTCAAGCGCCAGCAGAGAACGGCGGCGGACGATCTGCAGGAAGCAGAGTCCGCGCTCGATCGGGCGGAGCGGGACCTCCGAAGCATCGGCCGAAGCCTTGCCGCGACGGAAGGGCGGCTCGCGAAGGCGAGAACGGAGTTGGCGAAGGTCGAGCAGCGCCTCAACCGGCACACGGAGGTGCTTGGCGGCCGACTGCGGGCAATCTACAAGAACGGCAGCCTTGGGTACCTCGAGCTGCTGTTCTCGTCCGCGAGCTTCCCCGAGTTTGCGCGCCGCACTTACCTGTTCCAGACCATCATCCACCGGGACACGGACCTCCTTCATGAGATCAAGGGCGAGAAGACCGAGGTCGAGCGGCGGAAGGCCGAACTCACGGCGCAACGTGAGAAGCTGCAGGGACTCAAGGCCCAGCACGCGATTCGCGCGGCGGCTGTCGAGCGCCAGAAGGACCGCCGGCGGGATGCGTTGACGCGGATCACCGCGGAGCGCCGGCGGTACGAGCGGGAAATGGACGAGCTGCTCGCCGAGTCGCGGGTCGTCGAGTCCGAGATCCGACGGTTGACGCGACCCCGCACCGGCAGCCCGGCGGTCACCCCCTGGCGCGGTGGGTTCATCCGCCCGCTCAGCGGCCGAGTGACGTCCGGGTTCGGGTACCGGGTGCACCCGATCTATCATGTGCGCAAACTCCACACGGGCGTCGACCTCGCGGCGTCCTTCGGGACGCCAATCAAAGCAGCAGCGGGTGGGGTGGTGCTTGCGGCCGGCTGGAGGCGTGGGTACGGCAACGCCGTCATCATTGACCATGGCGGCGGCAAGGCCACCCTCTACGGTCATTGCTCGAGCCTCAGCGTCCACGCCGGACAGAAGGTGTCCCAGGGTCAGATCGTGGGTCGCGTTGGCAGCACCGGGAACAGCACGGGCCCTCATCTGCACTTTGAGGTGCGCATCAATGGGACGCCGGTGAACCCCCTGTCGTTCTGAACCGTCTTGTAGGGCGTTCCCACGGCGCGCGCTGCTGCGCCGCCCGGAGTCTCGCCTCCCCGGGCATACTCCGTCCAAGCGCCGGCACGGGTGGGGTATAATCGGAGACATTGTGCCAGTCGTTCACAGCGTACAGACCAAGACGAGCCACGTTGAGGGGTGTGTTAGTGTGAGACCCACCCAGCCCGCAGGCTCTTTTCCCCGCGTGATTCGCAACAGAAAGTGGAGTGGTTGATGCCTTTGTGCCAACGTCGGTCGGTGAAGGTAACGGGCGCCGTTGCAGCGTTGTGTGCGGCGTTCTTCGCCGCGGGTCTTCAGCTTGGGTCTTCCGGAAGTGCGGGAGGCAAGTCGCCCGCGGGGCGCGCCCTGCGTTGGCTCTCGGCCCTCCAGCCGGGGAAGCCTGCGGCTGCAGCGACGGCGCCGGACCTGAAGAGCGTCGAGACGCTGTGGGAGGTCTTCGACAGCGTCAAGAAGCACTACGTCGACGAATCCCTTGACCAGGCGAAGCTCACCGACGGCGCGATCCGCGGGCTGTTAGCCGAGTTGGGCGATCGGCACACGCGCTATATGAACCCCGCCGAATACCGGGAGTTCCAGCTCGACAACGCCGGGGAGTTCGATGGGATCGGCGCAAAGTTGGACGTCGAACGCGACGAGAAGACCCAGGAAGAACACCTCGTCATCAAGCAGCCGACAGAGGGTAAGCCTGCGCACAAAGCCGGTCTGCGCGCAGGAGACCAAGTGCTCAAGATCGATGGCAAGTCGACCAAGGGGATGTCTGTTGACGAGGCGGTGAACCTGATTCGCGGTCCGCGCGGCACCGAGGTTGTGCTGACCATCGCGCGCAAGGGCAAGGAAGCTCCGTTCGACGTGTCACTTGTGCGCGAACTCATCGAGATTGAGGCGGTCACGGGGAAGCTGCTTGAGGGGGGAATCGGGCACGTCTGGATCAAGCAATTCAACACGAAGACGGAGGAGGCGCTGGACACGCGTCTGGACGAGCTGAAGAAGCAAGGGATGAAGGCGCTGATCATTGACGTTCGGCAGGATCCGGGCGGCCTTCTGGACGCGGCTGTCGGCGTCGCCAGTCGCTTTCTGCAGGGCAACAAGACCGTTGTCATCACCCGGGGCCGCGACGGGGAGGAGACCCTGACCGCGGCGCCCGAGAAGTACGCGAAACTCAACGTCCCGCTTTGTGTCTTGACGGATGCCTACAGCGCCAGCGCGTCGGAGATCCTGGCGGGCGCGCTGCAGGACCACCACGTCGCTAAGGTGATCGGGACGAAGACGTACGGGAAAGCCTCGGTGCAGGTTGTCATCACCCTGAAGAATCAGGGCGCCTTGGCCCTCACCACCGCCAAGTACCTCACCCCCAAAGAGCGGGACATCAGCAAGACGGGCATCGTCCCGGACGTCGAAGTGGAGATCACTGCGGCGGATCGGGAGAAGAGCCGGGACTCGCAGCTTGAGCGGGCCTCGGAGGAAATGAAGAAGGCGGTGGCTTCCCTCGCCAAGAGTGGCAAGCGCCCTGGGACCTGAGGGTGGCACCGCGGGCTGACTACCGTGCCAGTGAGCGGGAGGTGATTCCGAGAAGTGCATCCAACCGACCCGAGCCTCGCCGGCCTGCACTGGCAGCGCAACAGAGAACGCGCGGGGTTTCTCGCCGTCATCGGTTGCCTCCTGCTGGCGCTCATCGTGCAGGCTCGGTCTCCGAAGCCCTGCGTGCTAAATGTGGGCGGCAAGAAGATCGGGTACGTACCCGCTCCGAGGGTCGCCCAGCGGGCGAAGGACGAGGTCGAGAAGCGCTTCCGCCGGCAGTTCGGCAATGACGCGCGGTTCCAGCATGAGGTCATGTGGTACCCGGACAAGCCACCGGACCGGACCAAGTTCCTGACCCTGGACCAGGCCGTCAACACCTTGAGCAAGGCAGTGCGGCCCCTGGTGAAGGCAACCGTCATCGAGGTAGACGGTGAGCCGCTCCTCGTGGTCAAGTCCAGGACGATGGCGGAAGAGGTAGTGCGGCAGTACATGACCAAGTACGCCGAACGGAACGCTCCTGCGTCTGTGGAAGTGCCCAAGACGAAGGAGAAGGTGGAGTATGTGGACCGGGACGACGTCGACGCCCGCGGCGTCACCACAGACGTCCGGAAGGCGCTTGAGCAGCTCTCTGCCAGCGGCGCGACAGACCGGTACTACGTCACTGTGGAGGGCGACACCGGCTATGGGGTCGCCTACAGGGCCAAGCTCACGCTCGAGCGACTGCAAGGGCTGAACCCAAGCGTGAACCTGGCCCGATTGAAGATCGGGCAGCGGCTTTGCGTGCAGCGGGCGCGGGGGGCGCTCACGGTGGTGACCGTCCATGAGTATGCCCGGGCCGAGGAGATTCCGGCGCCCCTGCGCACCGTGAGAAGCAATCGTCTTCCGACGGGGAAGCGCGAAGTGGAACAGCAGGGGAAGAGCGGGAAACGCGAAGTCACGTACCGGGAAACGCGCGAGAATGGCGTTCCAGTCGGTAGGGAAGCGGTGGGTGACAGAATTCTGACGCGACCGGAGACCCGCGTCGAAGTGGTGGGCACGGGGTAGGCGGCACAATTGCCCGGGCGGGAGCCATGTGCTACAATCGGTCCCGCTTTGGTGCCCGGACGCAAGCGGCCGCGAGGTTTTACTTCTGGCTGACGTAGGCTTCCGCAGGAAAGGCGCGATCCGCTTTCAGTCCTTTCGACACGGCGACGAGCGTGCTTGCCGGCGCAGGGCGGAGCCAAGCGGCTTCCCGGAGAGGACGGTCAAGTCGTCGTTGGGTAGGTTATTGCCGTGAGTGACCGCGCCAGGAAGATAGCGCTCATTGCGCTTCTGCTGTTTCTCATGCTGGCCCTGTACCTCGGTCAGAACTGGATCGGGATGCGACCAGCCCCTCGGCGGCAGCGAGGGGAGGCGCCCGTTAGCCGTCGGCTGGGCACCGTGGAGACCCGACAAGCAGCAGTGGTGCCGGGGGAGTGTCGCGCTACAACGTCCTGATTGGAAGGAGCAACTCGAGTGACACACGAAGCCGAACAAGCAGAACGCCCGGGCGGGGAAGCCGCGGAGGAGCCCAGCGTCAAAGTCACCGACAGGCGACTGCTCTCAGAGGAAGAGCGGGCCGGCACTGCGGGAGCGCCAGACGCCGAAGTCACCCCTGAGCCCCCGGCCGAGCCGGTTGGCGCCGGCGAGCCGGCCGCGGAGGCGGAGGCGGAGGAAGAGGCAGCAGCCAAGGGCGCCGAGGGTCAGGAAGACGAGGCCGCACTCCCGGAGCCCTCGGTCAACGACATCCTGTCGCTGGCAATCTCGATGCTGGCGGCACATGCCTGGCAGAAGATCGGCCTGCAGGCCAGCCAGGCCACCGGCCGAATCGAGAAGGACTTGGGCGAGGCCCGCGCCGCCATCGACAGCTTGGAGCCGCTGGTGGAGCAGTTGGTGAAGCGGGTGCCCTCGGCCGAAGTCAATGAGCTACGCGCTATGCTCAGTAACCTGCGCGTGAACTACATTCAGCAACGCAACGCCTCAAGCTGAATCTGCTGAGGCGCCCTGCCCTGAAGGAGTGTCCGGAACACCATGGTCAAACGAATCTGCCTCTTTGAGGACCACCTGTGGAAGAACTTCGCGCCGGTGACGCTGACGCGACCCGTCTACGAACTCGTCGCCGGCATGAGTTCTTTCAGAGCGAAGGTTGCACGCCTCTTTCCCGGCGCTGAGTTGTCTCTGCTGACGCGCGACTACCTCGCGCCTAAGCTCAGACGCTCAGTCGGCGACCTCCCGGTCAACGACGCCGACGCGCTGCGGGACGGGTGCACGCTGTTCGTGAACGGAAGGGTCGTGGCCGACCCCGGAATGCAGATACCTGAGCTCGAGCCCGGCTCGATCTACAAGATTGGCGATGAGGTCGTGGCGGCCTACCTTGACGCTGCTGCCGCGGAGCCGATCCGGCAGGCCCTCGGGCGTGAGTTGGACAACTCCGTATGGGACGCTGTCTCCGCGACGCCAATCGAGGTTCCCGCGGGTGTGGTGACCGTGTTCCGGAACCTGTGGGAACTGGTGCTGGCCAACGGCGACTGGATCCGGAAGGAATTCCCGCTGTATGCTCAAGGGATTGGTACCGGCGTCCTCGAGCCGGGAGCGTGTGTGCGCGGCGACGCCTCGCAGCTCTACCTCGGTGAAGGCGCAGTGGTCTTGCCCGGCGTGGTTCTGGACGTCACGGAAGGCCCGATCTACCTCTCTGACGGGGTGAAGGTGAAGCCACCCACGCTCATCGAGGGGCCCACCTTTGTCGGTACGAAGAGCTTGGTTGACGGCGCGAAGATCCGCGAGAGCACGACCATCGGCCCGGTGTGCAAAGTGGGCGGGGAGGTCGAGGCGTCCATCATCCAGAGCTACTCCAACAAGCACCACGACGGATTTCTCGGTCACGCGTATGTTGGTCAATGGGTGAACCTCGGCGCCCTAGTCACCAATAGCGACCTGAAGAACAACTACGGCTCCGTCAAAGTGCAGCGTTGGGCTGACCAAGCTCCCCTCGACAGTGGGGAGACCTTCATCGGCTGCAGCCTGGGCGATCACAGCAAGCTCGGGATTGGCGTCATGATCACCACCGGCGCAACCGTGGGCATGTGCGTGAACTGGACGGGCTCCGACACCGTCTCGCGCCACGTGCCGTCGTTTGTGTGGCACACCCCGGGTGAGCACGTTGAGTACCGGCTCAACAAAGCCTCCGAAACGGCCGCTGCCGTAATGAAGCGCCGCAAGCTCGAGTTCGACGAAGTGGAGTCGGAGTTGCTGCGCCAGTGCTTCGAAAACACGGCCCACGACCGGGCTGTCGGCCTTGCGAGCGCCGCCAAGAAGTAGCCGCCGGGCGCATTCCCCGTTCGGTTTACAAGCCTTACGCGGGCGGTTATAATGAGTTCATCGTGAAACACGCGCGCTTAGCTCAGTGGGAGAGCACTACCCTGACACGGTAGGGGTCACTGGTTCAAATCCAGTAGCGCGCACCACCCAATGACCCCAAAGGCGTGTAGCGCCGAAAGGCGTTGCACGCTTTCTTTTGTTTGACCTGCACTCTCAAAGGAGGTTGGTGTCGATGAGTAGCATTCAGCTCGAACTGCCGGACGGCTCGATCCAGGAGCATCCCGTCGGCACTACCTCGAGGCAGATTGCGGAGGGAATCGGGCCCCGGCTGGCGGCGCGCTCGCTGGCGGCCGTTCTCAACGGCAAACCGACGGATCTCGACCGGCCGTTGGAACAGGGCGGCACGTTCCAGCTCTTGACCTTCGACAGCCTCGAAGGCAAGGCGGTCTATTGGCACAGCACCTCCCACCTGATGGCGCAGGCTGTAAAGCAGCTCTATCCCGAGGCGAAGCTGACAATTGGCCCCGCCATCGAGACCGGTTTCTACTACGACTTCGACACGCCCCAGCCGATCCGTGAGGAAGAACTCGCGGAGATCGAGGCGCGAATGAAGGAGCTGGCGGAACAGAAGCTTGCCATCCAGCGGGAGGAAGTCTCCCGAGAGGAAGCCCTCGAGCTGTTCGAGCGCGCCGGCGAAACCTACAAGGTCGAGATGCTCGAGGATATCGAGGGCGACCGGGTGTCGCTCTATCGCCAGGGCGACTTTGTCGACCTCTGCCGCGGCCCACACGTAGCTAACACCGGACAGCTTGGCAGCTTCAAGGTGCTGAGCGTGGCGGGAGCGTATTGGCGAGGCGACGAGAAGCGGAAGATGCTTCAACGCCTGTACGGGATCTCGTTCCCGACGAGCAAGGAGCTGCGCCAGCACCTCGAATGGCTCGAAGAAGCAGAGAAGCGCGATCACCGGCGCCTGGGTCGGGAACTCAAGCTCTTCAGCCACGAAGACCAGATCGGCCCGGGGCTGACGCTGTGGCATCCGAACGGCGGGATCGTTCGTCGCTGCATCGAGGACTTTTGGCGCGAAGAGCATGAGCGCCGGGGGTACCAGCTTGTGTTCACCCCCCACATCGCTCGCGCCGATCTGTGGCGGGTGAGTGGCCACCTGGAGAACTACGCTGAGAACATGTACTCTGCCATCGACATCGACGGCCAGGAGTACATCCTCAAGCCGATGAACTGCCCGTTCCACATCCTGATCTACAAGTCGGAAACGCGCAGCTACCGCGACTTGCCCATCCGATACTCCGAACTGGGCACGGTCTACCGGTACGAGCGTTCCGGCGTGCTCCACGGGCTGCTGCGCGTCCGCGGCTTCACGCAGGACGACGCGCACATCTTCTGCACGCCGGATCAGTTGCGCGACGAGATCGCCGGCGTAATCGACTTCGCCGACTACATGTTGCGGCAATTCGGCTTCAAGGAGTACCGCCTTGAGTTGGCGACCCGGCCGGAGAAGTACGCCGGCTCCGACGAGATGTGGGAGACCGCAACCAACAGCCTCCGGGAAGTTCTCGAAGAGAAGAATCTCCCGTATGACGTTGACGAGGGCGGCGGCGTCTTCTACGGACCGAAGATCGACATCAAGATCAAGGACTCCCTGGGGCGGTATTGGCAGGGCCCGACAACGCAGTTCGACTTCAATCTCCCTGAGCGATTCGACGTCAACTACATCGGCTCCGACGGCGCGCAGCACAAGGTGTACATGGTGCATCGCACGGTGCTCGGTTCCATGGAGCGGTTCATGGGCAACCTCATCGAGCACTATGGGGGAGCCTTTCCCACATGGCTGGCGCCGGTGCAGGTGGTCATGGTACCAATCGCTGATCGGCATTCGGACCGCTGCGCAGAGATTGCGGGACTGCTGCGGGCTCAAGGTGCGCGCGTCGAGATCGACCACGAAAGCGCCAAGACCTCCGTCAAGATCGCCGAGGCCGAGGCGCGGAAGGTCCCGTACATGGCCGTTGTCGGCGACCGCGAACTGGAGAACGGCACCCTCTCAGTGCGGGGCCGTGGCAGGCGTGACCTCGGTTCCTTGTCTGTGGAGGCCTTCGCGGACCGAGTGACTGCGGAGATCAAGTCGAGGACTGAAGGGTGACGCTCAGCGAATCGGCCCTGTCAGCCGCTAAGCGGTTGACTTGCCTGCGCGGATGTAGTACACTCGCGCGCATTCCACAGCGTGGCGGGTATCAGCATTTACCGCCCGACCCCAGCGCAGACCCAACCGGCTGGAGCTATCGGTGCTTGCCGTACTGATCGACAAGGAGTGAGGTCACATACGACGACCTTCCAGGGGGCAGGAGAGAGACACCACTCGCATCAATGAGCGAATTCGCCACGCGCGAGTTCGGCTGGTTGGATCCGACGGCGAGCAACTGGGCATCATGTCCTCCCGCGACGCCTTCACGAAGGCACGCGAGTTGGGACTGGACCTCATTGAGGTCGCGCCCACTGCCGACCCACCAGTGTGTCGGATCATGGACTTCGGCAAGTTCAAGTACGAGAAACGGAAGCGTGAGCGGGAGTCTCAGAAGAACCAGACCAAGCGGGAGCTCAAGAGCATCCGCATTCGTCCTCGGACTGACGACCACGATTTCGACACGAAGGTCCGCACCGCCACGAAGTTCCTGGAAGCCGGGGACAAGGTGCGCGTCACGTGCATGTTCAGGGGCCGCGAGATGGCTCACCGGGAGCTCGGGGAAGAGCAACTCATGAACATGGTGAAGGCGCTGGAGGAAGTCGGTCAGTTGGAGATGCGTCCCAACATGCAGGGACGCACGATGAGCATCGTTATCTCGCCGAAGTCGTCGCGTTAGTTGGAGGAGTAGTCGTGCCGAAGATGAAGACAAGGAAAGCAGCCGCCAAGCGATTGAAGGTCACCGGGACCGGGAAGATCGTCACCCGGCACGCCCACATCGGTCACTTGAGGCGGCGCAAGAGCAAACGCTCTATGCGGCATCTGCAGCGTGTTGAGGCGGCTGCACCGGCCGACGTGAAGGCGATGCGACGTACCGTCCCCTACGGGGCCTAACGCGCAGTCCTCTTCAGCACGAAGGGCGATTGACCGCCGCGGGTGCGGAAGATCCCGGCGGAATGACATTGGGAGTCTCTAAATGCCACGAGTGAAGGGCGGCGTGACTGCACGCCAGCGACACAACAAAATACTGAAGGCGGCCAAGGGCTACCGCGGCCGCAAGAGCAAGATCTACAAGTCCGCCCACGAACAGGTCATGAAGTCGGGCCAGTACGCGTACCGCGATCGGCGGCAGCGGAAGCGCGATTTCCGGCAGCTCTGGATCGCCCGCATCAACGCCGCGGCTCGGCTGCACGGGCTGACCTACTCCAAGCTGATCAACGGCTTGACCAAGGCCGGCGTCGCCATCAACCGGAAGGTGCTTGCCGACTTGGCTGTCCGCGACACGGACGCGTTTGCCCAGGTGGCGCAGGCGGCGGCGGCCCAACTGTAAACCTGATTACACAGGTGGACGCGTCTGAGAAGGCAACGGTAGTCGCCGGTTGAGGCGGCACCACAGAGGCCCGCTGCGCTTATCCCAGTTCCTGGGAGGCGGCGGGCCTTTTCAGTTTGTGGCGGGCTGCGACCGGACTTGGCGCGGAGCTCCGGAATGCACTGAGCACTCCGGGACGCGCGTGAACGACGCTGAGTGTCGGAGGCTCACGTGATGCAGGACCAGTTGAACCAACTTCGCGAGGAGGCGCTCAGCGCCCTCATCGGCGTCTCCTCTCTGGAGCTGTTGGACGAGGTGCGCCGGCAGTATCTCGGCAAGAAGGGCGCTCTGACAGCTCTCCTTCGCGGCATGGGGCAGGTTCCCGCGGAAGAGCGGCCGGCCTTGGGGAAACTCGCCAATGAGACGCGGGAGGCGGTGGAAGCCGCACTCGAGAGCCGCAAAGACGCGTTGAGCGCGACGGCGGTTGCAGCGGGTCTGGCTGCCGAAGCCATTGACGTGACGATGCCCGGAAAGGCGCAGCTACCTGGCCGAGGTCATCCGCTTGTTCAGACAGAGCGACGGATCTGCGAGATCTTCGCGGGCATGGGGTTCGAGGTCGTGGAGGGTCCGGAAGTGGAGACGGAGTGGTACAACTTCGTCGCCCTCAACATCCCCGAGGCCCATCCTGCCAGAGACGACCACGAGTCATTCTACGTCACTGATGACGTCCTGCTCCGCACTGAGACCAGCGCCGTGCAGATCCGCACGATGGAGAAGCGCGAGCCCCCGATCCGCGTCATCGCGCCGGGTCGGGTGTACCGGCGCGATGCAGTGGACCGAACGCACTCCCACACGTTCCATCAGGTGGAAGGACTGCTGGTTGACGAAGGCGTGCGCTTCGGCGACCTCAAGGGCGTGCTGACGATCTTCGCCCAGCGCATGTTCGGCGACGACGTTGTGAGTCGCTTCCGGCCGCACTATTTCCCGTTCACCGAGCCCAGCGCCGAGGTCGACATTCAGTGCGCCACCTGCCGCGGCAGCGGCTGCGCTGTCTGTGGGCAGAGCGGGTGGCTGGAAGTCCTTGGCGCGGGGATGGTGCACCCGCAGGTATTGGCGAACGTCGGCTACGACACGTCCCGGTTCAACGGCTTCGCCTTCGGTATGGGTATCGAGCGCCTGGCGATGCTCAAGTATGGAATCGACGACATCCGCCTGTTCTACGAGAACGACATGCGGTTCCTGGACCAGTTCTGATCGGCTGGCAGCCGCTCGGAGCCGCTGCCTTGGGAGACGATGAGGAGCCACTCACGATGAAGGTCCCGCTCAAATGGCTTGAGGAATACGTGGAGCTGCGCTTGCCGCTGCCGGAGTTGTGTGACCGGTTGACCATGGCCGGGCTTACCGTCGAGAGCGTTTACGGAGCAGGGGAGGAGGCGGTGCTGACGCTGGAGGTCACCTCCAACCGCGGCGACTGGCTGTCTCTGTTGGGTGTTGCGCGGGAGGTGGCGGCGTTGACCGGCGCCCCGTTCCGCTTGCCGGACGTGGCGTTCGCCGAAGGCGACGAACTCAGCGCAGACTCGGTGTCGGTGGAGATCCTCGACCCCGCGCTTGGGCCGCGGTACAGCGGCCGGCTTCTCCGCGGGGTGACGGTGGGGCCGTCTCCGGCCTGGATGCAGGAACGCCTGCAGCAGGTGGGGGTGCGGCCGATCAACAACATCGTCGATGTGACCAACTACGTCTGCTTCGAGTACGGCCAGCCCTTGCACGCCTTCGACTTCTCCCGAATCGCCCAAGGCAAGCTCCAGGTCCGGCGGGCGCGGCCGGGCGAGTCTCTTGTGACCCTCGATGGCGAAGACCGGCCGCTCACCGAGGAGAGGCTGGTCATCGCCGACGCGGAGCGACCGGTGGCCCTTGCCGGTGTCATGGGCGGGCTGGACAGCGAGGTGACGGACAGCACCACCGACGTGCTGCTGGAGTCTGCGCACTTCGCGTCGGAGGGCATCCGCAAGACCGCGAAGGCGCTGGCGCTGCGCAGCGAGGCCTCGTATCGGTTCGAGCGTTGGGTTGACCCCAACGGCGCTGTGGCGGCTTCAGACCGCGCCACGCAGCTCATCCTGCAAACGGCCGGCGGCACGGCGTGCAAAGGGGTGGTCGATGCGTACCCGCACCCGCTTCCGCCTGCAGAAGTAGAGCTGGACACTGCGTGGTGTCGCCGAGTGCTCGGCGTGGATCTGCCGGACTCCGACATGGCTGGTCTGCTCGCAAGGCTGGGGTTGCACTGCGAGCCCGCCGGGGAAGCGCGCCTGCGCTGCACCGTGCCCACGTTCCGCAACGACCTCCACCAGAAGGAAGACTTGGTGGAAGAAGTCGCGCGCCTGTATGGCTACAACAACCTCCCCACGACGGTGCCGCCCAACCTCTCGCCCAACGCCGGGCTCTCGGCTGCGCGTCGCCTTGAGTTCGCAGTGCGGGACCTGTTGCGCGCGGGTGGACTGAGCGAGGTTGTCAGCTACAGCCTGACGACCCCGGAGGAGACGGCGCACTTCGGTTTGGCCGGCGGCGACGACATGATCGCTCTGCGCAATCCGCTCACCGCCGAGGCGACGCACCTGCGAACCTCCCTGCTGCCGGCGATTCTCCGGGTGCTGGAACTGAACTCCCGGCGACGAGTCGGCGAGGTCTGGGCCTTCGAGCTTGGCAAGCGCTACGTGTTGGGCGGCGAGGTCAGCCCTGCGCGGGAGTCGCGACGCCTCTGCCTGGCCCTGATGGGGAGGCGCGCGACCAGCGCCTGGAATCGGTCCGAGCCCGAACAGCAAGCCAGTTTCTATGCACTGAAGGGCGTCGTCGAGGAGTTGTTGGCGTTCCTGGGGATCCAGGCGACATACACCGCGGCCACCCACGCAGCGCTGCACCCGCACCGAACGGCCTCGGTCGAGGCGGCCGGTCAGGAAGTGGGTGTGCTCGGCGAAGTGCACCCGGAGTTGGCGGAGAAGCTCGGCCTCTTGGGGCGCGCGTACGTCGCAGAGCTGGACTTCGAAACACTGGCCGACAATGCCGTCACGGACCGCGCCTACGCGTCGCTGCCCCGGTTCCCCAGCGCGGACCGCGACGTGGCGTTCATTGTGGACGCTCAGCGCACTTGGCGCGAGGCGGAACTTGTCAGCCGAGAGAGCGGCGGAGAGCTGCTGGAGTCGGTGGCGTTGTTCGACGAGTTTCGCGGCGAACAAGTCGGGGCGGGCAAGCGCAGCCTTGCGTGCTCGCTGAGATTCCGGCACCCCGAACGCACCTTGGAGGAGGGCGAAGCTGACCGCCAAGTCGACGCGGTCAAGGCTGCCCTGAGAGACAAGCTGGGCGCAGCGATCCGAGAGTGAACCCGAGGCTTCTTGACAGGATCTACAGGATTCACAGGATAGGGCGGATCGGCGAATGACCCCTTGCGCAACCGCACTACGTCCACCCGCGCCCTAATCCTGTCCATCCTGCTAATCCTGCCCATCCCGTCCGAGTCCGTCAGCGGTGCCCCGCCATGAAGAAAGCCATTGAGCGTCCGCGGCTAATGGCATTGGGGTTGCCGGAGACGCGCTGGGTGGGTGTTGCGCTCTGCGCGGTCCTTGTGGTGGGCGCCGGTGTCCGGCTGCAGGGCCTGAGGTGGGGACTGCCGGGACCCTCTCACTACTACTCCTATCACCCCGACGAAGGCACCATCGTTGGCGGCGCCTCGCGGATCAATATCTTCACGGGCGACCTCAACCCGCACTTCTTCAACTACGGCAGTCTCCAGCTCTACCTGGTTCATGTCGCCTGCCAGTTCGCCAGCGGCTGGGGGTACCTCGACTTCGGTCCGGCGGGGCGCGGGTTCATCGAGACAGTCACCCGCACCCACTTGGTCGCTCGCCTGTTGACCGTGCTGATGGGTGGGCTGACGGTGTGGGCGGTGTGGCTGCTCGGCCGCAAGGTGGGGGGCGAAGAGGCCGGGCTGTGGGGGGCGGCGCTGATGGCGTTGTGTGGGGGGCACGTCGTCAACTCCCACTACGCCACTGTGGATGTGCCCCTGACCCTCTGGACGACGCTCTGTCTGCTTGCCTGCCTCGCGATCCTGTCAGACCCCTCGACTTGGCGGTATGTCGCCGCCGGAGTGACGCTGGGCTTCGCCTGTGCGACCAAGTACGGCGCCGTGGTACTGGTCGTGCCGTTGGTTGTTGCCTATCTGCTGTCCGGCGAAGGGCGCCGGGCGCTTGGCGTTTGGCGTTCTCTGGGCGTGGCGGCGGGTTCGGCTGTCGGGGCGTTCCTGGGGGGGTGTCCGTACTCGGTGCTTGCGTGGCCGGAGTTCCTCCGCGACGTGTGGTTTGAGGCGGAGCACATGCGGACGGGGAGCGGGCTGTTGTTCGCCGGCACCGGAAACGGTTGGTTGTATCACCTGCGTGAGTCGCTGCCCCTGTCGCTTAGCTGGCCGGTACTTCTGGGTGTGTTGGTGGGCGCGCTGATGGTGGCGCGACGGCGACCGCGCGAGGCGGCGGTGTTGCTGTCGTTTGTCTGGGTCTACTTCGCCATGCTCGGGTCGGCCGAAGTCCGGTTCTCCCGCTACGTGCTGCCCCTGCTTCCCCCGCTGCTGACATTGGGCGCGCTCGGCCTGGCGCCGACCGACGACTCGCGCCAGCATTCCCCGCGGCGCCTGCTCTTGGGTGGCTTGCTGCTGGTTTCGTGCATGCACACCTACCTGTGCGATCGCGCGTTCTCCCAGACCGACCCGCGAGACGCAGCGGCCGCCTGGATTGAGGGCAATGTACCCCGCACGGAGACCATCGGGCTGGTCAACCTCCCCTGGTTCTACACGCCGCCACTGGTGCCGTACAACGGCGGCGCCAAGTCCCGCGAGGTCTACGAGCAGGACCCCTCCGCGCGCCGCTACCCGCTGCTGGTAACCGGCTGGGACGCCGCCTCGTTGAGCAAGGAACGCCCTCCCTGCTTCGCTGTGAGCGAGTTCGAGTTCCGCGAGGAGTTGCGGCTCTGCGGCAAACCACTGAGTGCGCCACGCGTCGCGTCCCAAGGGGCCCAGTTCCGCGACTTCGCCCGCTTCTGGAACCGACTCAACGACCGCTGCGAAGTCGCCGGCCAGTGGGGCGGCTGGCGCGCCCCCGTGTGGTTAGCGCCGACAGGCTACGTCCCCCACGACTGGCTGTACCCGCAGCCGGAGACGCGCGTGTACCGGTTGCACCGCCGAGCTGAGTTGAGGCTGGACCGCAGGCGCGGCTGTTGACGGGGCGAAGGACACCGGGCGGCGCATTCGCTTCCCGCTATCGAGGGAGGTTCGTGCAGCCTGATGCCGAATGACTGGCACTGTCGAGTCGCGCAGACGCCGCTCCCGGTGCGTCGCCGGTGTCTCGGACGGGCCAAAGTGAACACTAACTACACGGCCTCGGTGTCGCGAGGTCACCCACTTGCTCGCTGGGCCTGACCCAGTGAGCCGCGAGCGAGTACGTGAGCAGTTCTTCAGGGAACACACGGTGGGACTTCGAGCCATGTCAGTGCCGGACCCGACAGCCACCCGTGGCGACGATGGCAGGCGGCAGGAACGGCAACGGCTGTGCCGCTGGGGTTGCGGCGCACTGGTGGCGGCGCTGGTGGCGTTCGCCGCACTCATGGTCGCGTCGTTGCTGTGGCCTGGACACCCACTAATGGAATACGAGCATGTGGTGCATGAGAACATCGCACATAGGGCCATGCTTGAACCATGGAGCCTGAGCTTCCACGAGGAGCGTCACACGAGAGTGGACTTGGGCGACGGGAAGCAGTCGGTGCTGGACGAGGTCCGCAGTGCACTCCCGTTGACGGCGATTGCTGAATCGGCGATAGGCGGAACGGGTCTCAGGGGCGCGACGGTAAGGTGGGGCAAGTGCCTGCCCGTTGTCATCGTCTTCCGGGAGGGCTTCACGTGCGGCATGGGGTATGAGCACCGTGGCACCCGCCGAGACAACTCGGAGCTGCTTGACTGGGCCCGCATCATGGCCCGCTCACGGCCCTCTTTCGAGGTCGACGGAACCGCCTGCTGGACATCCGACTCCGGCCAACGGTTCACCGTTTCGGAGGCAATGCCCGAGCCGGAGGGTGACTGTCATTGGTACGTGTGTGTCCGATAGCAGAGCGGCCGAACTGGCCATTTGCGAGGCACTGGCACGGGATCGGCGGGATCAGGCTCGCACTTCGAATCTCAAGTGAATGGCTGTGACTCAGCGGCCGGGGCGCCGGCGGGGAGTGGAGGGTGTCGCGAACGGAGACCGCGGCGCGCGCGGGCAAGGGACTGGATTGCACGCACGAATGGGCGACCTGGGCCCGGACGATGGCCGTCAGGCGGGGGCTGGTGCGCGACAAGCTGTCCCTTGCCCACTGCGGCTGCGCGAAGACATCGTCGCCGGCCGCCGGAAGCGCGCGGACAACTTGATCGACGCCATCGACGACTACCTGGCACAATCCGCAGCCATTCGTTTGGACACAGACGGCAGAAGCCATCCTCGGGAAGCCGACGCCGTCCTATGGTCCGAGCGGACCGACGCTATCCAATCCCGATACATAGCACCAGAGTGGGCGCCGGGAAGACAGGTCGGAGGCCTATGCTGCGATCGCCGGTCGGGGGCCTGTGCCACGCGGGTGGGAAGTCACGTGCGCGGCGACTTCGGCCGGTGCATCACAACGCGTTGCTTCGGTTTGAAGGGCTTGAGCAGCAGCATCCCGGCGACGAAGCCGCCGATGTGGGCCCACCAGGCTACGCCGCCGCCGCTGGCGCCGGCCAGGAGCATCCCGTACTTGAGCTGCAGGAAGAACCAGAGACCCAGGAAGATGACTGAGGGGATGGGAATGCGGACGGGGATGAAGCCGAAGAGGGGGATCAGCGTCTCGATGGTCGATTTGGGGAACGAGAGGAAGTAAGCGCCCAAGACGCCGGCGATGGCGCCGCTGGCGCCGACCAGGGGGACACCCGACCCCGGACTGGAGACGATGAAGGTGAGCACGGCGCACAGTCCGCAGACGAAGTAGAAGACCAGAAACCGGAAGTGCCCCAGCAGGTCCTCCACGTTGTCGCCGAAGATCCATAGGAACAGCATGTTGAACCCGACGTGCAGCCATCCGCCGTGGAGGAACATGTGGGTGACCAGCGGGCAGAGCGTAGGCACGACGCCGAAGTGCGTGTAGGACCCGAGGTCAAACAGCCGTGCCGGGATGAGCGCGAAGGCCGCCATAAACTCCTGGTCCGCCCCGCGAGGAAGGAGTACCTGCCACAGAAACACCACCACATTGGTGACGATAAGCAGGATCGTGACGCCGGGGTACGTGCGGGACTCGATGTTGTCGCGGAGCGGAAGCGTGGGAAGCACCTGCCAGCAAGCGGGAGCGCACTGACGAACCCCCGGGGGGTGCAGTGGGTGCACTCAGCGGAACGCGCGCTGTCCCTCTTGTCCCTCACGGACCGGGTGAGGGACAAGAGGTCGCTACTCGACAGTGGGCTCAGGTGCTTCGGGGATCTTGGGGTTGCGTTCGACGCCTTCGGGCGGGGCGAGGAGCGGGGAGGTGGGTCGGTCTTTCCTGAGCTTGAGATAGCGGAAGACCAGTTCCCGCTTGAGGAGTTGGTTGCCGAAGGCCGGATCGACCCCTTTGGGACAGACTTCGGAGCAGGCGCCGGCGAAGTGGCACTTCCACACCCCGTCGGCGTTCGCGACAGCGTCGCGGCGTTCGGCGAAGCCGCCGTCGCGCGGGTCGGCGGTGAAGCGGTAGGCTTGCGTCAACGGCTGAGGACCCAGGAACTCGGGATCGGTTGCCAGTGTCGGGCAGGCGGCCATGCAGCACGCGCACTTCATGCAGTAGGAGAACTGCATGTAGGACTCCAACTCCTCGGGCGACTGGGCGTACTCGGCGGTGGGCTGGTCCAGCTCCTCTTGGTCGCTGCGGATGAGCCAGGGCTTGGTGCGCTTGTGCTTTTCGAAGAGGCGACTCAGGTCGGGCACGAGGTCGCGCACATTCTCGGTGTTCGGCAGCGGCGCGATTTCGAGGACGTCGGTCTTGAGGTCCAGAATCTGTGTCTCACAGGCGAGCCGCGGCAACCCGTTGATGAACATGGCGCACGACCCGCAGACGGCCATGCGGCACGAAGAGCGCCATGCGAGGGTGCTGTCGAGATTCTCCTTGATGTAGCCCAACCCGTCGAGCACCGTCATGCCGCGAGTAACGGGCACGGCGAAGTCCTGCCAGCGGGGCTGCGTGTCCTGCTCCGGGATGTACCGACGCACGCGGTAGGTAACCGTCTTCACAACCTCGGTGGCATCGCCGCTGCTTCGTTTCTCTTCATGCGAATGAGACATTCCGAGCTCCTCTCGGGTAGGCGGGTGGCTACAGGGACGCTGAGGCAACGGCGGCGTAGGCGCCATAGGCAAACAGCACGACGCCGACCACAGTGATTACCGACCCGAGTGCCTTCTTCACCGACTCTTTGGTCGTCAGCTCACACAGGATGTTGCGCAGTCCGTAGAGGCCGTGGTAGAGCGCAGCCCCGGCGAAGAGCAGGTAGAAAACGCCCATGGCCGGGCCGGCGCGGTCTGCCACCGCGCCGAACGACAGGACTTCCCCCTCACTCGCGCCGACGAGCTTGCCAAGCACCTCGTCAAGGTGCATCGTGCACATGTGGGCGCCGAGGAGGACGAACAGGAAAACGCCTGCCAGGATGTGCCAGGACCAGAGTTTGGTTTCGCGCATTACCGTCTCCCTTGGAGATGCTGTCTGCCCTGCCGTTGCCCGGCAGAGGTGAGTTGCTCAGTGAAGGAAAAAGAACTCGACGAATCCGGCGACGCAGACGAGGAAGGCGAGGGCCATCATGCCGAGGAACAAGGGCCGCTGCCGCTGGACGCACGAGACGTGCGGATAGACGGGGCGCCGTGGTTTGCCAAGGCAGAACCCCAACTCGGTGACTACGAGCCGCGCGCCGTTGAGGACGTGGTACGCGAAGGCCATGAAGACCAGGAACTCGAGGAAGTGGAAGAGCGGCTGGCCGAGAAACCCCATCAACGGCTCCCAAACGGCTGCGCCGCGGAGACGCTGCCCGGTCACGAAGAGGTGCGGGATCAAGTAGCAGAGCAACGCCAACCCGGTGATACGGTGAAGCGTGTAGGCGTACCGCTCGACGACATTGAAGCCGTAACGGCCGCCGACGGCCCAACCTTTCACGCCTTGCTGGTTGCTAATCCCGGGAGTCTGCCGGTCTGTCTCAGGCATTCTGGTCACCGCCATGGAGCGATTTTGGATTTGCGATTTCTGATCTGGGATCTGGAGCGTGCAACTCCGGGTTGGCGCAACGCGCCTCGGGAGAAGGTCCCCAATCCAAAATCAGTACTTTCTCTCAACCGGCTTCCACGTCGTGATCGTGACGGGGGAGTAGTCGAGCCTCGGGCCGTCGTCGGTGCGGAATGCCAGCGTGTGCTTCAGCCAGTTGTCGTCGTCCCGGGCGGGGAAGTCCCGCCGGGCATGAGCGCCGCGGCTCTCCTGACGGACGAGGGCGCCGGCGACCATTGCCTCGGCGATCTCCAAGACGTAGCCGAGCTCGAACGCCGCGGTGAGGTCGGTGTTGTAGGTCCTGCTCTGGTCCTTCACCGGGGCGCGGAGGGCGCGTTCCTGGAGTTGCTTGATCCGGTCGAGGGCTTCCTGGAGTCCTTCGGCCGTGCGGTAGACGCCGACGCCCTGATCCATGGTTCGCCACAGGTCGGCGCGGATCGAGTATAGGTTCTCGTCGCCTTCGCGCTTCCGCTGCGTCTCGATGCGCTGGTCTTCATCTTGGAGCTGCGCCTCCGGTAGCTTGACCACATCGCCGTGGTTGGCGGCGTACTCCGCGGCGTGGGCGCCGGTGATCTTGCCCCACACCAGGCACTCCGCCGTCGAGTTGCAACCGAGCCGGTTGGCGCCGTGCAGGCTCTGGCAGCCGGCTTCGCCGGCTGCCCAGAGGTTCTCGATCCGAGTGACGCCCTCGATGTCGTTGTTGATGCCGCCCATCGCGTAGTGCGCCACCGGTCGGACGGGGATCGGTTCGTCGATGGGATCGATGCCCATGAAGTGAATGCAGACCTCGCGGATCAGCGGCAGTCGCTCGTTGATCTTGTCGGCGCCCAGGTGGGTGAGGTCGAGGTGCAGGTAGTCCAGTCCCCGCGGCCCGGGGAAGCCGTGGCCAGCTAAGATCTCCGTGATCATGGAACGGGAGGTGATGTCCCGCGGCGCCAGCTCCATTCGTTCCGATGCGTAGTTCTGCATGAATCGGGCGCCTGTGTTGTCCCGGAGATAGCCGCCCTCGCCGCGGCAGCCTTCGGTCATCAAGATGCCGGAGGGAACGATGCCCGTCGGGTGGAACTGGAGAAACTCCATGTCTTTCAGAGCGATGCCGGCTCGGTAGGCGAGCGCGAGCCCGTCGCCGGTCACCGTCTGCGAGTAGGTGGTATAGCCGAACAACCGGCCGGCGCCGCCAGTGCAGATAATCAATGCCTTGCCGGCGATGGCTTGGTGTTCGCCGGTGGTCAAGTCGATTCCGGCGAGCCCGCGGAACTTGTCGCCTTCTGTGAGGAGCGAGGTGCAGAACCACTCGTCGTAGCGAGTCACGCAGTCGTACTGCTGCAGGACGTCATAGAGGGCGTGCATCTCGAAGAAGCCGGTCTTGTCGGCGGCAAACGTCGCGCGGGGAAAGCTGTGCCCGCCGAAGGGGCGCTGGTCGATCTGCCCGGTGGACCGCCGCGACCATGGCAGCCCCCAGTGGTCGAGGCGGAGGATCTCCTCCGGGATCGTCCGCACGAACCGGTCGACCACATCCTGATCGGCCAGGAAGTCACTGCCCTTCACGGTGTCCCAGGCGTGGAGTTCGAAGCTGTCCCCTTCTTCGGTGCGCAACACGGCAGCAGTGCCGCCTTCCGCGCAGACGGAGTGAGAGCGCATGAGCTGCACTTTGCTCACCAGGGCGATGTTGACCTTGCCCTGGCTCACTTGGGCAGCCTCCAGCGCCGCCCGCAGTCCCGCCAAGCCGGACCCGAGGATCACGATGTCGTGCGAAGCAATCTGCCTCATGTTGTTGCTGACCTTTCTGTCCTGTTCGCAGTCCCGCGTTCATGCGGGTCGTTCGTCTCATCGTCGGCTCGGCCGGATCCGTCCGAGCTCCCTGCATTGGCCAGCGCAACGCCGCCTGCAGCCGGGACTACGAGCTTCCGTTACTCCTTGCGATACTGCTTCACTCCGTCTTTGTACAAGTCGTTGCCAAAGGCGTCGTTGATGACAACGGCCGGGAAGTCTTCTACTCGCAACCGGCGGATCGCTTCGGGACCGAGGTCTGCGTAGCAGATCACTTCGGCTTCTTTGATGCACTTGGCGATCAGCGCTGCCGCGCCGCCCGTGGCGCCGAAGTAGACGCCTTTGTGCTCTTTCATTGCCGCGATGACCTCCGCCCCGCGCTTGCCCTTGCCAACCATTCCCCGCAGCCCTTTCGCCAGCAACGCGGGGGCGAACTTGTCCATGCGGTAGCTGGTCGTCGGCCCGGCGGACCCGATGACTTGCCCGGGCTTGGGGGGCGTCGGCCCGGTGTAGTAGATGATCTGCCCCTCCGGGTCGAACGGAAGCGGTTCGCCCGCTTCAAGCAGATCGAAGAGGCGTTGGTGCGCCGAGTCGCGGCCGGTGAGCATGACGCCGTTGATCAGCACGCGGTCACCGGCCCGCAGCGAGCAGACGACTTCCTCGGTCAACGGCGCTTCGATTCGGATGGGTTCTGCCATGGAGTTCACCTTCTGCTTCGGACGGTCAACTGGGTCCGACGAGTCAGAGACCGATGCTACAGAGTAACCGTCTTGTGCCGGGCAGCGTGGCACTGCGTATTCACGGCGACGGGCAGGCTGGCGATATGGCACGGGAACGACTCGACATGGACGTCGAGCACCGTGATGCGGCCGCCATAACCGGCCGGACCGATGCCGAGGTTGTTGCATAGCTCCAACAACTCTTCTTCGAGCTCGCGGTCGATGGGCTTGCTGCTGCGCGTTCCGATGCCGCGGAAGATCGCCTTCTTGGCGAGGTACGCGCAGTAGTCGAAGGTGCCGCCAATGCCGACCCCGACGACGAGTGGCGGACACGGGTTCGGACCTGCTTCGCGGATGGTTTCGACGACGAAGTCCTTGACCCCTTCTTTTCCGTCCGAAGGCTTCATCATGTTGATCCGGCTCATGTTTTCGCTGCCCCCGCCTTTGGGGACGATCGTGATCTCCACTCGCTCACCGGGGACGAGGTGCACGTGCGAGAGGCACGGTGTGTTGTCGCCCGTGTTCTTGCGGTCGAGACCATGCCGGACGATGGACTTGCGGAGGTAGCCGTCGGCGTACCCCTGGCGGACGCCCTCCTCCAGCGCCTGGTTGAAGTCGCCGCCCACGACGTGAACGTCTTGCCCCAAGTCGACGTACAGAATCGCGAACCCGGTGTCCTGACAGTAGGGCACTTTCTCGGTTCTCGCAATCTCGGCGTTCTCGAGCAGTTCGTTGAAGATCGCCTTGCCCGTGTCTGACTCCTCGATCTCCAGGCTGTCCCGGAAGCACTGGACGACGTCCTCGGGCAGGTTGTAGTTCGCGTCGATGCAGAGGTCGCGCACCGCCTTGGTGAGGTCGGCGGCTTGTATCTCTCTCACAGGCAATCGCCTCGCTTTTGAGCAATCATCATCAGCAATCACTCCCCAGTGCTCACCAGGCGCGAAGCAAGGTGAGGGCTGGGGGCTGCTCGCTGGGAGGTGAGCAGGGAGGCGGCCGGGCCACGGCCGCCTCCGCCTAAGTCGCTACCTACGAACAGCAACAGGACTTGGCCTGCATCTCATGCCAGAGGTCCACGTTCTTCTGCACGATGGCGGCGGAGTCTTTGAGCGCCTTCTTCTCTTCGGGCGTGAGCTTGATCTTGAGGATCTGCTCAACGCCGCCGGCGCCCAGTTTCACCGGCACGCCTGCGTACGTGCCCTTGATGCCGAACTCGCCCTCGCAAAGCGCCGAGCAAGGTAGGATGCGCTTCTTGTCTTTGACGATGGCGTCGACCATCTGTGCAACCGCGGCACCGGGAGCGTAGTAGGCGCTGCCGGTCTTCAACAGCTTGACGATCTCCGCTCCGCCGTCCCGCGTGCGCTGAACGATCTTGTCGAGCTTGGCTTTGGGGAGGAGTTGCTCGACCGGGATGCCGGCGACGGTCGTGTAGCTGATGAGCGGCACCATCGCGTCGCCGTGTCCACCGAGCACCATCGCCTGGATGTCGGCGATGGAGACGCCTACTTCCTCGCCGATGAAGCAGCGGAAGCGGGCGGAGTCGAGAATGCCCGCCTGGCCGAATACGCGGTTCTTGGGAAAGCCGCTGGTCTCGAAGGCGATCTGGCAGAGCACGTCCAGGGGGTTAGCCACCATCAGGATCATGGAATCCGGAGCGTACTTTGCAATGTCTTTGCCCACAGAGTCCGCGATCTTCGCGTTGATCCCCAACAGGTCCTCGCGAGTCATGCCCGGCTTGCGGGGAACGCCCGAGGTGACGACCACTACGTCGGCACCCTCGAGGGCGCACATCTCGTTGGAGCCGCAGAGCTTGGAGTCGTACAACTCCACGGGGGCGGCCTCTGCCATGTCAAGCGACTTGCCTTGCGGCATGCCTTCGACAATATCTACCAGGACGATATCGCCCAGTTCCTTCTGTGCCATCATCAGCGCAGCGGTTGCGCCGACTTGTCCTGCACCGACAACACCGATCTTCATCTCAGTTCACTCCTTGGGTAGTGTCTCCCCGATCCGATCCGCGACCATCAGGGAGCACGTGGGGCGCCGGGGCCAGTGAAGCAGGTACGCCTCATGCACTCCCTAACGTGACGGTCGCGGTTCGGGTCGGGAGCGGCTTGCGCCTGCGCGCCACAGAAAATGCGCGCCCGGGAGCGGCACCCCCGGGCGCGGAGCCAAATTACGCTGCCTCCGCAGCCTCGACGAGCATCTCATACGTGACCGACTTCGGCCGCGTGATGGGGGCGCCGAGGGCACGCGCGATGATGTTCTGGGCGCACATGCCGAGCACGCGGGACACGCCGAACAGCACTGTGTAATAGCTGGTTTCGGTCAGCCCGAAGTGGTAGAGCAGGCTGCCCGAGATGGCGTCCACGTTGGGCCACGGGTTCTTCGCCTTGCCGTGCTCCTGCAGCACGCCGGGGATGACCTTGTACAGCGAGTTGACGGTGCCGAACTGCAGCGAGTCGGGGCAGACGCGCTCGCCGAAGGCGCGGAAACTGGCGAACCGCGGGTCGGTGGCGCGCAGCACGGCGTGTCCGTAGCCGGGAATCACCTTGCCGGCGTTGAGCGTCTCCCAGGCGTACTCGATGAGCTGCTCGTCGGTGGGCCGGCCTCCGTAGCGTTTGATGATCTCGAGGACGAACGCCAGGCACTCCTGGTTGGCGAGCCCGTGCAGCGGACCGGCAAGGCCGTTGAGACCGCCGGAGACGGCGTAGTAGAGGTCTGACAGGGCCGAGGCGATAGTCACGCAGGTGTTCGCGCTGACGTTGCCGCTCTCGTGGTCGCAGTGCAGCGTGAGGTACAGCCGCATCAGGTTGGCGAATTCGCCGGTGGAATCTGGGATGCCCAACATGTTGACGTAGTTGCCGCCCCAGTCGAGGCTCGGATCGGCGGCGAGGGGGTCGCCTTTGCCGAAGCGAATGCGGTACGCGGCCGCCGCCACGCCGGTGACGCGCGCAATCAAGTCCAGGGAGTCCTCAAGCGACGCTTCCCAGTACGCGCTCTTCTGCATCCCCTCAGCGTAGCCTTGGGCGAACTTGGACTCGCACTGCATGGCCAGGATGCCGGTGTCCAGCATGGTCATCGGGTGAGAGTTGGCCGGCATGGCGCGCAGTACGTCGACAACATAGCCCGGCAGCTCCTGGCGGGCCTTGATCTCCGCCTGCAGCGACGCCAACGCCTCGGCGTCCGGCAAGTCTCCAGTGCACAGAAGGTAGAAGATCGCCTCGGGGATCTGGTCGTCCAGTTCCTGGATGCCCCTGCCGCGAACGGAGAGCCCTGCATCAGGGTCTACAGAGGACGTGTCGCAGACAAGCCCCTTGACCCCGCGCATTCCCCCACAGGCTTGGGCGATGGTCACCTTGGAAAGGACGACGTCGCCTGATTCCTTCAGCAACTGACCGTACTTCTCCCGGAGTCCCGGGATCTGCTCTTGCAGCTTCGCTTTGAGCGTAGCCATGTCCGACCTCCTTATAGAGTCGTAGTCTGGGATCGCGGCAACAGGCCTCCTGCGTGGTGTTGCCGTACACTTGCCCTGTCCTTCGCCGTCTGCGCCCGGTCTCCTGCAGGAATCACCGTTGGCGTGACAGCGTGCGGCCCGTTTGCGTTCGCGCTTGCTCCGACTGCGTTTCCGGAATTCACGCCGACAGCACTTGGGTCACCAGCCCGGGGATGTCGGCAGGGATGTCCGCCACGGGGACACCGATGGCCTGGAAGGCTTCGATCTTTGCGGCAGCCGTACCGGAAGTGCCTGAGATGATTGCGCCGGCATGGCCCATGCGCTTGCCGGGGGGAGCGGTCTTCCCGGCCACGAAGGCCACCACCGGTTTGGTCATGGTCTGGATGGTCTTGCACGCCACCTCCTCGTCCGAGCCGCCGATTTCGCCGGTGAGAACGACAAGCTCGGTCTGTGGATCGCTCTCGAACCGTTTCAGGATGTCGACAAATGACGACCCGATGATGGGGTCGCCGCCGATCCCTACACAGGTGGACTGCCCCAAGCCGGCGTTCGTCAGTTCGTTGACGATCTCGTAGGTCAGAGTGCCACTCCGCGAAACAACACCCACGTTGCCGGGCGTGAAGATGTGCCCGGGCAGGATGCCCACCTTGCACTCGCCCGGCGTGATGATACCGGGGCAGTTGGGGCCGATCATCCAGCCGTCCAGCTCCTGGAGAAAGCGGTAGGCCTTGACCATGTCCTGCGTGGGGATGCCCTCAGTGATACAGACGACCCCGGTCACGCCGGCGCCCAAGGCTTCCATGATGGCGTCGTAGCCGAACGGCGGCGGAACGAAGATGGCGGACACGTTGGGCTGGGTGGCGTCGACCGCTTGGCGGACGGTGTCGAACACGGGAACGCCGGCGGCGTGCTGACCGCCTTTGCCGGGGGTCACGCCAGCGACGACGTTGGTGCCGTACGCGACCATCTGCTCGGTGTGGAAGGTGCCCTCGCGGCCGGTAATGCCCTGAACGAGCAGCCGCGTTTCTCTGTTCACCAGAATGCTCATTGCCTACCTCTGTTCTCCTCCGTGGGAGTCAGTTCGCAGTTCCGCATCCATGCGGGCCGTTAGCGCGAGGCCCCGCGGCACGGCGACCGCCTGAAGGCGGAACTACAAGCCTCACGAACCTACGAGCGCGACGATCTTCTGGGCGGCGTCCTGCATGCTATCGGCCGGGACGAGCGCGGTCTCGGCCAGCAGGGCTTTCCCTTCCTCTTCTCGCGTGCCGGTCAACCGAACGACCAGGGGAACGGCCAAGTCCAGGCTGTCGACTGCGCCGATGATGCCCTTAGCCACCTCGTCGCAGCGGGTGATGCCGCCGAAGATGTTGATCACGATGCCTTTGACGTTTTTGTCCAGCAGCACCGTGTCGATGGAAAGCTCCACTTGGGCGGCGGTGGCGCCGCCGCCGACGTCGAGGAAGTTAGCCGGTCTGCCGCCCTCCCGTTGCACCACGTCGAGCGTAGTCATGACCAGACCGGCGCCGTTGCCGATGATGCCGATGTCGCCGTCCAGCCGGACGTAGGTGACGCCGCGCTTGTGCGCTTCCGCCTCGATGGGGTCGTCCTCTTGGTCCTCGCGGAGTTCGGCGAGCTTGCGCTGCCGGAAGAGGGCGCTGTCGTCAATGTTGATCTTTGCGTCGGTCGCGAGGAGGTCGCCGGAGCCGGTGAAAACCAGCGGATTGATCTCGGCCAGGGAGGCATCGATCTCTTGGTAGCACCGGTACAGCGCGTGCAGGAACTTACCGCAGGCGCGGTGGGTCTCCGGCGGAAGACCCGCCTCATACGCCAGCCTTCGCACGTGGAAGTCCAGCAGCCCGACGGCGGGATCCAGGTGCAGCTTGGCGATCTTGTCGGGCGCAGTGACAGCGACTTCCTCGATGTCGACTCCGCCCACAGAGCTGACCATCACTACGTCGCGCCGGCGGGCGCGGTCGACGGTGATCCCGAGGTAATACTCGGCCTGGATGTCCGCCGCTTCCTCGACCAGCACCTTCTCGACGGTGAGCCCTTTGAGGTTCATGCCGAGGATCTGGGAGGCGGCCTCTTCAGCCTGGGCGGCGTTCTCCGCCAGCTTGATGCCGCCGGCCTTCCCGCGGCCCCCTACATGGACCTGCGCCTTGACCACTACCTTGCAGTCCAGCTTTTCGGCGACGGCGCGGGCTTCCGCGGGGGTGGAAGCCACCTCGCCTTTGGGGATAGGAACGGCGTACTGCGCGAAAAGCTGTTTCGCCTGGTACTCGTGGATCTTCACACTCGACCACCTCTGCTGCGGGGCCACACGACCACGCACGATGCCAACAAGCTGCCAAAGAAGAACGGGACATCGCGCAGCGTCTGTCCGGCGACCGCCCTGCCTGCTCACAACGTGCAAACGGTGCGGCTGTGCCCTGACTGCGCACGCTGCTTCAGCGTGTCCTCAAACGAGCCGAACTCGGGGGTGCCGTTTGCGGGAAACGCCGGCTGCGGTTCCCGTCGGTCGGCGCCCGGCCAGCGGGGAGGCGTGCCCTCCATGGGCAGTCCTAACTTGGCTGCGCTTATTTTAGAGGTCTGTACTGGAAAAGTCAAGCGGAGCGTTAGGAGAATGTAAGCGCAGCGTGAATAGGCGGCGCTCGGCGCCGGAAAACCGCTGACTTTGCGGCCGGAGCGGGCAGTTTCGCTGCGTGACTTGCTACAATCGGCAGTCGGTAGCCGCTCCGCAAACGCGGGCTCCCGCCGCGGGACCAAAGGCTGAGACTGGCTCCAGTGACCCCAGGGCCGTCGGTGCTCGCGACCGTCAGACCGTGCCCATAGAAGGAGGCTGATCGCTTGAGTCTACTAAAGAGACGTTTGATGACCGGGCTGCTGGTCGTCATCCCGACTTGGGCGACCTGGTTGATCCTGAAGACGCTCTACACGTCCCTGGAGAACGTCCTGGGCCCCATGATCGAGCAGAGCCTGCCCGGTCGCTATGTGCCCGGACTGGGGTTTGTCGCGCTGATCCTGCTACTCATCCTTGCGGGAATGCTGGCGAGTTACGCCATCGGGCGACGGCTGCTTGCGCTGTGGGACTACCTGCTGACTCACGTGCCGGTTGTGCGGAACGTCTACCTCACGCTGAAGGCGGTGGTCGACGCCCTTTCCTTGCAGCAGCGAGAGAACCTGGAGCGCGTGGTGATGCTCGAGTACCCGCGCAAAGGCATCTACGCCCTGGGATTTGTGACGGGGTCTGCACAGGGGCAGATTCGCGCCGCGACAGACCAGGAGACGCTGAGCGTCTTCCTCCCGACAACCCCCAACCCCACCTCCGGCTTTCTACTCTTCGTGCCGGCGGACGACGTCATCCCGATGCCCATGTCCATCGAGGAAGGCATGAAGTGCATCATCTCCGGCGGGATGTACATGCCGCCGGTCCCCAAGCACCCGGGGAACGGAAAGACGCCCGCGAAGTGAATCCTCGCCCTTCCAGGATCACTTGGGTGGCAGCTTCACCACCGTGAACCAGAACTCCTCGATGCACTGAATGATCCGGGCGAACTGGTCGAGCCCCACCGGTTTGGTCACGTAGCAGTTGGCGCCCAGGTCGTAGCTCTTCAGGATGTCCTCGTCGGACTCCGAGGTGGTCAGCACGACGACCGGCAAACTGCGGAGCGTCTCCTCGGCCCGGATGTCGCGGAGCACCTCCCGGCCGTCCTTCCTGGGCATGTTGAGGTCCAGCAGCACCAAGTCGGGTCGCGCGGCCTCGGCGTAGCTACCTTCCCGCCGCAGGTAGGCCAGGGCCTCGACGCCGTCCTGGACGACCCTCAGGTTGACGGAGACCTTGGCCTCGGTGAGCATCTCCTGGGTGAGTTCCGCATCGCCGAGATCATCCTCCACGAGCAGCACCTCGATCTGTTTGGGCGTCATGACACCTCTCCTTTCTGGCGGAGGCAGGTCGGGTCGGGGCGCTTCTCGGAGTCCGCTGCGGGTCCGCCGGCATCTCCGGCCGGCTCAGCGCTCTCGAGGACCGGGATCGTGAGGACGAACGTCGCCCCTGTTCCCGACCCCGATTCCACCCAGATCCTGCCCCCGTGGCGCTCGACAATCTTCCGGCACAGCGCCAGTCCGAGGCCGGTCCCGGGGTATTCCTGTCGCGTGTGCAGTCGTTGGTAGAGGATGAAGATGCGTTCCGCGAATTCCGGCTCGATGCCGATGCCGTTATCGGCCACGCAAAGGCGGTGGCTCGCGCCCCGGCGTTCGGCGGAGGTATGGATGCGCGGCGTCTCTTCGCCGCGGAACTTGAGGGCGTTGCCCAGGAGGTTCTGGAACAACTGGGTCATCTGCAGTGGGTCGGCATTCACCGTCGGCAGCGGGTCGCAGGTGACCACAGCCTGGCAGTCCTCGAGGGCAGTCTCCAGGTTGGCCAGCGCCTGCTCAAAGCACTCGCCAAGCGCCACCGGCGCAAGCTCCTGTCCCTTCGTCCCCACGCGCGAGTACGCCAGCAACCCCTGGATCAACTCCCGCATCCTGGCGGCGCCGTCGGTGATGTAGTCGATAAACCGGTCGGCTTTCTCGTCCAGTTGCCCCTGATAGCGTTTGGCCAACAGCTCCGCGAAGCTCGCCATCTTCCGCAACGGTTCCTGCAGGTCGTGCGACGCCACACACGCGAACTGCTCCAGTTCGGCGTTGGAGCGAGCCAGTTCGGCCATTGTCTCGCGCAGTTGCCCTTCCGCGTGCTTGAGCGAGGTGATGTCCGCCACGCAACCAACGGCGCCCTGGTAGGCGCCGCCCTCATCGAAGATGGCGACTCCGGTGGCGAGGGCGGGAAACGACGATCCGTCTCTCCGCAGGCACTTGGTCTCGTAGGTGGTCCGCTCGCCGTGCCGCCGCTTTGCCAGTTCGTCGCCGCTAATGGTGAGGTGATCCGGGTGGGTCCAGAACTCCGGCCCCTTCCCCAGCAGCTCGGCCTCCGCGTACTGAAGCAGCTCGCACATTCTGCGGTTGGCACGGACCAGCCGATGGTTTGCGTCCAGCACCATCACCCCATCCCCCATAGTGTCGAGCACGCGCTCCAACTCCTGGTGCGCTTCCTGCAGCGCCGCGTCGCGCAGCTTCAGCGCCTCCTCAACGCGCTTCCGCGCAGTGATGTTGCGGCTGATGCCTACCAGCCCCACCACGCGACCGTCGGCACCGCGCAGGGGCGTCTTCGTCGTCAGGAGCCACTGCTCCTCGCCCTCCGGGTCCACCGCCCTCTCCTCGCGCTCACTCAGCGCCTCGCCCGTGCGCAGGACTTCCCGCTCGTCGGCGGCGTACAGGTGTGCCAACTCCGCGGGGAAGATGTCGTAGTCGGTCTTCCCCGCGACCTCCTCCTGGCTCTGCGCGCCCAGGACCCGGAGATGGGCGCGGTTGTTGAGGACAAAGCGGCTCTGCGTGTCTTTGACGTAGATGTAGTCGGGCAGGTTGTCGACGACCGCCCGGAGCAAGCTCGCGTCAGCAGCCAGCGCCGCGTTCGAGCGCTCAGGGCCGTCATGCTCCTGTGGCAGTCTGTCGTTGGCCATTTCCACACTCTCCAAGCAGGCGCGTGGTGTTCGCCACGCCGCGGGCGTTTCCCTTCCGGCATGGGGTTGGCACTGAGCCGAAGCGGCACGGAGACAACGACCTTTGGGTGCGGCGGAGTCCTGGCACTTGGCCAGCTACGTCGGCTCGCGGGCAAGGCCTTCGGACTGCCGGAGCGGCACCGTGAAGAAGAACGTAGACCCCGCCCCCGGCGTCGATTCCGCCCAGATCCGGCCGCCGTGCAGTTCCACCAGGATCTTGCACAGGCAAAGCCCCAACCCGGCTCCCCGGATCGTCCGCTGCTGCGGGTCCTCCGGGTCAGCAACGCGGTAGTAGGGTAGGAAGATCTTGTCCAGCAGCTCGTCCGGGACCCCCCTTCCTTGGTCAGCAATGGCAAAGCGCACGCAGTCGTGCTCAACAGAGACGCTGACGCCTACAGCAGCCTCAGGCGAGGAGTACTTCACCGCGTTGGACAGCAGATTCCCAAGCACTTGGCGCAGTCTCATCGGGTCGGCGTGGAGGGTGCCGACAGCTTGGTCGTAATGCGTCTCAAAGCGCCACTCGTCGGCCTGCCGGCGTTGGCTCTCGATGGTGGCGCCAACGAATTCGCGAACGTCGAAGGTCTCGCTAACCAGTCGCAGAGACTCGCCGTTCTGGAGCCGAGCGAGGTCAAGGAACGAATCGACCGTCTCGGCCAAGCGGTCCGCTTCGGCGTCGATCTCGTGCAGGAAGTCGTCCCCATACTTCGCCATTGCGTCCGCTCCATGGATCAGGAGCGTCTTGGCCAGCCCCTTGATGACCGTCAGCGGTCGGCGCAGTTCGTGGGAGACGAACCCGATGAGATCGGTCTTCAACCTGTCCAGTTCGTGGAAGTCGGTGACGTCGGTGAAGACGCACACAAACCCCAGGCTCTCGCCGCTTGGCAGCATGACCGATTCGGCATGCGCGCTGAGGTGTCGGTCGCCCCCCTCGGTGTGAAGGGTCAGCGTGCCCCGCTGCGAGGGTTCGCGGCCGGCGACCATCGGCTCGAAGAACGCTCGCCACGTAGTGTCCTCGAAGAGCCACAGCACGGAGTGTCCTTGCAGTTCAGTAAGGGGCATACCCACAAGCCTGCACATGGCGTCGTTGGCGAACCAAAGGGTCCCGCCGGCGTTCACAACGGGCATTCCCTCGCCCATGCTGCGGAACACGGCGTCGAAGCGCAAGTCGCGACCCTGCTGCTCGCGTCGCCTGGAGGCCCCCAACTCGCGCTCTATTGGCGGCGTTCCGTGTGGTCGCGCGCGTTGACCACAAAGCCGCTCTCGCGGGACTCGCGGGGCAGCCTGCGCACGGTGGCGTCGAGGACGCGCCAGTCGCCGCCCTTTGCGCGCACCCGGATCTCTATCGCCTCAGTGCGGTCTGGATGCTCGCCGGCCGACTGGAGCGCCTGCTGAGCGTGGAATACGTCCTCGGGATGGAGGAAGCTCGTGATGCTCCGGCCGGTGAACTCCCCGGGCGCGTACCCGAGCACTCGCTCGGTGGACGGACTGCCGTACCGGAGCACCCCGTTGTCATCGACCACGACGATGTAGTCGGAGCCGTGCTCGGTGAGCGTGCGAAAGCGGCGCTCGTTCTCGCGCACTGCCAGCTCGGCGCGTTTGCGGTTTTGGGGCTTCCGTGAACGCAGCGGCGACGGAGTCCATCACCTCCTGGTCTGTGGCTGTGTAGCCCCCTTCCTTGTGGGCTAACGCGATCATGCCCACCACGTCGGCCCCTTGCTTCAGCGGGACGCCAAGGAAATGCTTGATCTCGGGGTGACCCTCCGGCACGCCGACACGCACTGGGTCGGTCGCGGGGGCGTTCACGATCACGGACCGCTTCTCGCGAATGGGGCGGCCCCAGACCCCGCGGATCTCCATGTTCTGCAGCAGGAGACCGGCGTTCGACTTGGGCACCTCGCATGCGTTCCAGCCGCTGGCAGTGAAAATGAGAACATCGAACCGATTGTCCTCCGTCACGTTGCCGAGGAAGCCCAAGGTGCTGCCCGTCAATTTGGAGGCGACCGCCAGGCACGTCTGGCCGATTTCCGCTTCGGTGTCGCAGTTCAGTGCTTCGCGGAACAGCCGATTGATGGCCGCCACCACTGCGCTCTGGCGTCGGGCGTCGCTCTCCGCCCGTTTGCGGTCGGTGATTTCCTGGAGAGATCCCTCGTAGCACAACACCTCGCCGTCGGGACCGCGCACGACCCGCGCATCGTCCTCGACGTCGATCTCCGTGCCGTCTCGCCGGCGCAGCCTCGTCTGGAACCCTCTGACGACGCCCGCCTGCTCCAGCGCCTCTTGAAGCCGGATCCGGTCTTGCGGGTCGGCATACGTTCCCACGGCGCCGGTGGCTTGGAGCGACTCACAGTCGGGGTATCCCAGCATCTCCAACAAGGCCGGGTTGGCATCCAGAATGCCTCCGTCTTTCCCAAACCGGTACAGCCCCACCGGCACCCGCTCGAACAGTGTGCGATACCGCGCCTCGCTCTCTCTGCACGCCCGCTGTTGTTGGCCGCGCTCCAGCGCGTAGCGAACCGCCCGACCAAGACCGTCCCCGTCGACGCTGCCCTTCACCAAGTAGTCCTGAGCGCCCTTCCGGAGCGCCTCGGCGAACAGCGCTTCGTCACCGGTGCCCGTCAACGCCACCACCGGCAATCCCGGCGCCCGGGCGCGTAGTCGCTCCAGTGTCTCCATCCCTTGACTATCGGGAAGCCCCAGATCCAGCAGCGCGAGGTCGAACCCGCCCGCCTCCAGATGCCTCAGCGCCGCATCAAGTCGCCCTGCGCACGTGACTTCCGTTCGTGCAAACGCCATCGCCTCCAGCGTTTCCCGCAGCACGAACGCTTCGGTGGGGTTGTCTTCCACCAGCAGCACGCGCACCCCGCAGGCCTTTGCGCTCCGTGCAGTAGGGGCAGACGGTGAGGACATCGCGACGATCCCCCCCTCGGGCGGCTCGCCGGCGAGGCGACGGGAGCTGCCTGAACATTGAGCGACTGGGCCGAAAGAGCGGCTCTGCACGACTGCCGAGCCGACGGCACCTGGTAGCTTGTCTCTCTTGTATCCCAGAATGGGGATCTGTCTGTCCGTGAAACTACTGTTTTCAGCTACGCTCCGCCCTCCGCACCCCCTACGCCACCACCCCCTCACTCGCAGCCGCTCCGCCCAGCGTGTCCACTGCCACCACGCGGAACTGCCGCGACGGCGGGTTGTCGCAGTCGTCGGGTGGGTCATCGGGCGGACCGTGAGCGGTTGCCGCGAAGGCGGCGAAGAAGGCCTCGTCGAGCTTGCGGTTGGAGGGGGTGTCAGTTTGGCCGGTTGTGGGGCGCGGGAGGGAGACCCTCCTTGACCAAGCCTGTCGAGGGGTGTACGCTTTGGTCGGAGCCCACCGAAGCCACCTTCAATGCCGCGCCTGAAGATTGCCCTCGCTATGAGCCTGTCGGCCGCCAAGTTGTGCGCCCACCCCGCGACGTACCTCACTGACCGCTTTGCGCAACCGGTGCGGACGCTGCTTCCCGCGGACCGTTTCCCGGCGCCGGCGCCGGCAACGGAAGCCGTGGACGCCTCTGGTCACCGCTACGTAGTCGGGCCGTTCGGCGTGACCGTGGCGCTTGCGACCGGCGAGCGCCATGCGTTGCCCGGGGCGACTGTGTTGCCGGTGAGCAAGCTGACCTGCGTGGCGTGCGCGGCCAACGGCGACGTGTGGTTCGGCAGCACTCAGGGAGCGATCCGGTGGACGGGAGGGCGGGTTGGATACTACGCCGGCAGGCGCTGGTTGCCCGACGACAGCGTGGAGTCGCTCGAATGCTTGCCCGACGGCTCCGTCCGCCTCTGGACACCGGGCGGAATCAGCCACCTCCGGTTCCCGTCGATGACGCTTGAGGAGAAGGCGGCCCACTACGAGCAGCTCACCGACGCCCGCCACAACCGCTTCGGGTTCGTCACCGGCTGTCGGCTACTGCAGCCAGGCGACCTGTCGCGGACGGAACACCACATCGACGACAACGACGGGTTGTGGACCGCGATGTACGTGGCGGCGGAGGCGTTCCGGTATGCGGTCACGGGAGCAGACGACGCGAAGAGCAAGGCGTGTGCGTCGCTGCTGGCGATCCTGAGTCTGGAAGAGAAGACCAGTATCCCCGGGTTCCCGGCGCGGGCGCTTACGCACAAGTCCGAGGCCGACTTCGGCCGAGCCCGTGGCAGCGAGTGGCACCCGACCCTCGACGGCGAGTGGGAATGGAAGGGCGACACCTCGTCGGACGAGATGGATGGGCACTACTTCGCGTGGCCGGTCTACTACGACCTCGTTGCCGACGAAGAGGAGCGGGAACGCCTCCGGTCGATGGTCCGGCGGGTGACGGACTACATTCTCGACAACGGCTACTACCTGCTGGACCTCGACCGCAGACCCACCCGCTGGGGCGTATGGGCGCCCGAGCGGCTGAACGACGATCCCCGGTGGCGCGCCGAGCGGGGACTCAACTCGCTGGAGATCCTGTCGTACCTGAAAGTGGCGCACCACATTGCCGGCGACGCCAGGTACGAGGCCGCGTACCGCGAGCTGACCGCGACCCACCATTACGCGCGCAACATGCTCGAGCAGAAAGTGCTCCCCGGCGACTTCCCGGGCGCCGAGAACAACCACTCGGACGACGAACTCGCCTTCCTGGCGTACTACGGGCTGCTGCGGTACGAGACCGATCCGAACCTCCGTGCACTCTACGTCGCCAGCCTCGAGCGAAGCTGGCAGATCGAGCGCGCCGAGAAGTGCCCCCTATGGAACTTCATCTACGGCGCGGCGACCGGCCGACCGTGCGACGCTGAGGCGGCCGTCGGGTCGCTGCAGGAGATCCCGCTCGACCTGATCGAATGGAAGGTCACCAACAGCCACCGGGCCGACGTGGTGCCGGCCCCGCACGCAGGCCGGCATGGGGAGGGGCAGGCGCTCGTCCCCGTCCGCTGGCCGGAGCGCCGCCTGCACAAGTGGAACGGCAACCCGTACGAACTGGACGGCGGCAACGACCTCACCGAGGAGTGCGGAACGTTCTGGCTGCTGCCGTACTGGCTGGGGAGGTACCACGGGATCATTGGGGACTGCGGGGATCTGGACGGGGCAGGCAGGGGCCCAGAGATAGCCAACTGAACGGCCGTGGGCGCCGGACAGACTACGGAGGAGTGATGTCCTGTGAGAATGCGTTCAGGACGCCCCAACTTGTTGGGGGGCGCAGTGGCGGCGCAGCGGCCCGCGAACAAGTTCGGACGTCCCCGGGGGTACACTGTCATTTCGATGTGGTCCCCAACCAACGGGCGGGCATGGGTGATTCCTATGGCAGCTCTGTCTGCGATAGCCGCGCTGCTCCTTGCGCCTGTGGTTGCGCGCGCCGCCGGTGACCTCGCCGCTTTCTCGTACCCCGACACCGCGGAAGCGCAGCAGCACTGGCAGCCGCAGTTCGGCAGCAAGCCCGTGCGCGTCGAGAAGCTCGATGGTGGCGCCACGTGTCTCGCTCTGGACGCCGACTTCGCCAAGCAAGGCGACCGGGCGTGCTGGGACTGGCAGGCGCCGCTGGACCTGTCGCAGGTCGGCCGGATTGGCTTCGATGTTTCTGCGACCAACGGTAGCCTCGGCGGCACCGTCGGCATCTTCTTCGGCACCCGCGGCGGCTGGTACGCGCGGTTCTGGGGCGGGTTGCCGGAGGTATGGACGCCCAGGACGTTTCGTCTCGAAGACTTCGGCACCGAAGACAAGCCTGAGGGGTGGGACAAGGTGACGACCTTCCGCTTCTCCGTGTGGAGTACCGGCGCCGGCAAGTGCACGTTCCGCCTGCGCAACCTCAGCACGATGCCGAGCGACCCGGCGGAAAGCTTCCTGCCGAATGGCAGCTTCGAGATCATCGGCGCCGACATGCCCTACGGCTGGGGGAGCGGACACTGGGGCGTGGGCGACTTGCCGTGGGCGGCGGACATGGACCTTTGGCGCCGGCACTGGCATCTCGACCGGACCGTCGCGAAAGCGGGAGTCGTCAGCCTGTGCCTGGAGAATACCCCCGAGCTGCCACTGCTGAAAGCGCAGTCGGTCTGGCGCACGCCAGCCGCCTCCGTGAAGGCGTGCGTGCTGTCCGCCTGGCTCAAGTCGGACCAACCGAAGCTGCCGGTCACGCTGAGCTGCGGCGGGCGTGGCGTCACCGTTGAGGTCGGCACGGAGTGGGTGCAGGGCGCGCTCAAAGCTATCCCGCGGGCGGAGCGCCTGATCGCCGCCATCGCGCCCAGTCAGCCCGGGAAGCTGTGGATTGATGCTGTCCAGCTCCAGGAGTGTGAGGAGCCGACACCCGAGTTCCATGCCTCGTACGACGATGCCGGCCTCGCTGCCCGCGAGAAGCTGGTGGACTGGACTCCCCCGCGACGCACGCCTGAGACCGCCGCCGGGCGCGACATCACGGGGCCGGTCAAGGCCGCCAGGGCGACAATCGACGAGCACGGCCGCTTCCTGCTCGACGGTGTGCCTTACCTCCAGCATTCATTCGGCCTCGAGTTCGTGTCCGACCTCGACATTCTGGACTTCGTCGCCAAGTCGGGGTTCAAGGATGTCTGCGTTCAAATCCGGCCCGGCATCACGACTGACCAACTCAAAGGCTACTTCGACCGGTGCGCGCAAGTCGGTCTGCGGCTCATTCCGTGGTTGGACGGCCGCATCCCCCTCGAGCAGTTCCGGGAGCATGTCGCGACGTTGAAGGAGCATCCAGCGCTGCTCTGCTGGTACGTGTACGACGAGCCGAGCGGCGAGCGCTTTGCCGAAGCCAACGCGCGACTGAAGCTGGCCAAGGAGCTCGATCCGTCGCGCCCGGCGCTCATCAACTACTTGCCCGACAAACTCACCGACCATCTGGGCGACCTCTACTCGACGGATGTCTACCCGATTCCGCACAGCTCCCCGCTGGCTGCCATCAACGCAGTGGCGCAGATGAAGATCGGGGCGGAGAAGGAGAAGAAGCCCGTCTGGATGTGGCTCCAGGGCACGGGCTACGCCTACTGGATGGACCGCGAGCCGACGCCGCGGGAGCTATCCTGCATGGTCTACGGCTCGCTGATGGCCGGTGCGCGCGGCCTCTACTATTTCGCCCAGGTCCCGCGGACCAAGGCGTGCTTCGACGAGATGCGCGCCCTGCTCGTCGAGGTGGACGCGCTGGCGCCGGCGCTCGGCAGTCTCGACCCGGCGCCCGAGGTCGCATGCAGCGCACCAAACGTCATGTGCAAGGCGTACTCGCATGAGGGCGAAGTCCTCGTTGCCGCCGTCAACACAACGAGCGCGGGAGTCGAGGCGCGGCTTTCCCTGCCCGGCGCCAAGGGCGCGGCCGAGGTCATGTTCGAGGGGCGAGAGGTGCAGGCGGCCGACGGGCAGTGGACTGACCGGTTCGGAGGGCACGAGCGGCATGTGTACCGGTGGGCCGTGGGGCACGCGCCGGCAAACGGGGTGCCATGACCCGGGCAGACTGCCTTCGGCCTTCGGAAGGGAGCGGAAGCCCCCATCGCGGAACGGCAGCCATCGCGTTGCCGGGCGGTACAACGGCTGTGGGAGAGAGGGCGTGTCTTGCTTGCGGCCCCAGACGGGCACTCAGCCCTCGCGCGCCTGCTCTGACCACTGCGCCCGTGCTCGTGCCACAATCTCGTCGATGGACTGCCCCTCGTACAGGCGGCGCGAGACAGTCACATAGTCAGTGGGGTTGCGGTGCAGCAGGGAAAGGAATCGGAGAGCAGCAGTCGCACCGAGTCCCCGGTTCAGAAGCTCGATACCGGTGATCGCCAGTTCCGTATCGGTGGGCACGAGGGTCTCTGCCATCATGTGTACTCCCGTCGCCAGTAGTCAAGTGGGTTCATGGCCTCGAGGTCAGCCGGCGCTCGTTGCGCTTGGCGGACCAGCCTGTCATCGCACGTGAGGAACGCAGTGGCTCCCGCCACCACGGCACATGCCAGATGCAGTGCGTCCTTTGGCGAGAGCCCGGCATCGTCCTGTAGCTGCTTCGCTCGTTCGACTGCCTCGTCGTCGGGGCCGACCCGTACCCGGCACACATCGGCAAGGCGCAACGCCTCGACTCGTCGGTGCACGAATGGACACAGAGCGGTTTCGTCGGCGTGCATGAACGACCACACAAGCTCCACATCGCCGCGGTCGGCGCGGGCGAACAGGTCCTGGCAAGCCAGCGACTCCATCAGGATCCTGGTTTGGCTCAGGTCGTCGAAGCTGCGCTGAAAGCAGTTGTAGTCCAGGTAGAGTCGGTTCATTGAGGCGGACGCTGTTGATGCAAGTGTACAACATCCCCGCACCTGCAGGCACTTCGGATCGACCCGACCGGGGGTGCCCGACCGGCATGCCATCGCGGTCGGGCCGCCGGCGATCGGACGACCTGCTCGGGGCCCGGAGGCCCAGACTCCCTTGCCCTCGTCCCCATCGCTGAACTGAGGCAGCCCCCAACTGCCCCACTCCGACCATCTCCCGACGCTGGGGAAGTTGCAGAACAGCCCGCCGCCGGCGTCCTTCCAGCCGTTGAGGTACCTGGTGCAGAGCGCGCCCATGCGCGGGTCGGCGTTGGCCTGGTGGAAGAGCCTGGTGAGAGCGTCGCTGCTCTCCACACCCGTGACGAGCAACGCGGAACAGGGCAGCGGGTCAGCCGCCGCCACGAAGAGGGATGCCCTGTCGGTCTTTGTCGGCGGCAGTGCCAACTCCGGTTGCTTCCGCCCTCACGGCAGCAGCACGCATCCCGCTCCGAGCTTCTGCTGCGGGACCTTCCGGAACTCCATCTCGATCAGTGCCACGCCGGCGACTTTGTCCGGGCAGCTTGCTGGGAGGCCGCTGATCACCAGCCGGTCCTTCTTCTGCGTGAACGCCAGCGGCTTGCCGTTGGGCAGCACGCGGGCGCTCTTGAGCTTCTCGGTGAGCCCGCCGATCGCCAACTCTTTGCCGGGCCAGCGGGTGCACCAGAAGTAGAGCGTGTTGCCCTTGCGGGTCCACGTGCCGGTCGGGAGCCACTCCAGCCCCTCGACGCGATCGACCGGACCATAGACAACGTTGCCGTACTTCTTCAGCCACTTGCCGACGGCGGTCAGGCGCTCTGTGGCGATCTCGGGGACGGAGCCGTCGGGCAGCGGACCGATGTTCAACAGCAGGTTGCCGCCGCCGGCGGCGCACTGGCGCAGCATGTCGAGCACCTTGCGCTCTGAGTGCCAGTCTTCCGGCGGGGTGGGCTGCCAGCCCCAGGACCCGTTGAAGGTCATGCAGGCTTCCCAGGCGCGGCCGGCTTCCTCGGCGCGGATGTGCTCTTCGGGGGTGCCGAGGTCTTCGGGGAGTTGGGAGCGGTTGTTGATGATCAGTTCCGGCTGCAGCTCCCGCGCCCTCGCGTTCATTTCGTAGCTTTCCCACGCCTCGGGTGAGCTGAGCGGCCACGACACGTCGTACCAGAGGATGTCGATCTTCCCGTAGTTGGACATCAGCTCGCGCACACACCCCTGGGTGTAGTCGAGAAACCGCCGGCGCGCCTTCTCATCGTAGGCGCAGCGGGCGCCATCGCGGTGGTGCCAGTCCATCAGCGAGTAGTAGAACCCGACCCGCAGTCCGAACTCGCGCGCCGCCTCGACGTACTCGCGGACCAGATCCCGACCGGGACCGCACTTGGCGGCGTTGTAGTCCGACATCTGGGAGTCCCACAGCAGGAAGCCTTCGTGGTGCTTGGTGGTCATCACCATGTACTTCATGCCGGCCGCCTTCGCCAGCGCCGCCCACTCCCGAGCGGGCCGCGGCTTGGGCTTCCAGGTTGCCGCGAGCTGCTCGTATTCCTTCACCGGGATTCGCTCCCGGTTCATCACCCACTCGTGTCGCCCGAGTTGAGCGTACAACCCCCAATGGATGAACATGCCGAACCGCGCCTCATGCCACCACTGCATCCGCTCGGCGCGGGTGGCTTCGGCGGTGGCCAAGTATTCCTTCTGGGACTGGGTCTGGTCTGCCATCTCTGCTCTCCTTGAACGCGTTGCTTCCGTCTGTGTTTGCCGCGCCGGGGAGTGTACCGGAATGGCGTGGCGTCGGCAAGGGGCAGGGGACCACTCGCCTTTCTGGCGTAAGGCGGCCGAGGTACACTGGTGGTGGTCCGGCGGGCGCTGGCGCTGGCGTTGCGCACCCCGCCGAGTTCCCGTTCCGAAGGAGATTCGCATGACCGCCGCACAACTGTGGGAACGCTACCAACGGCACCTCTGCGAGTGCGAGACCCCCAAGCTGGCCCTGGACGTCAGCCGGATGCTCTTCGATGACCAGTTCCTGCCGGAGATGGAGCTGCCGGTGCAGCAGGCATATCAGGCAATGCGCGAGCTGGAGGCTGGCGCCCTCGCTAATCCGGACGAGAAGCGTCGGGTCGGTCACTACTGGCTGCGCGCTCCGCAACTGGCTCCACGTCCCGCTGACGAACCGGACATTCCGGAGAAGATCGTCAAAGCGCGGCGAGAAGTCGAGGCGTTCGCTGCCAAGGTGCGGGCCGGCGAAATCACGGCGCCCTCGGGGAAGCCGTTCGCCCACGCGCTGGTGGTCGGGATCGGCGGCTCGGCCCTCGGGCCGCAGTTCGTCTCCCAGGCGCTGGGCGACACGGGGACATCCGGAGTGGCGATGCACTTCATGGACAACACCGACCCCGACGGCATGTCACGGGTGTTGCGCACCTTGGCCGGGAAGCTGGGCGAGACGCTGGTGATCGTCATCTCCAAGTCGGGCGACACGCCTGAGACAGCGAACGGGAAGACGGTCACGGAGCAGGCGTACGCGGCAGCCGGGCTGGACTTCGCCAAGCACGCAGTCGCCATCACCGGCGAAGGGTCGACCCTCGACAAGGAAGCCGAGCCGTGGCTTCGGCGCTTCCCGATGTGGGATTGGGTCGGCGGCCGCACCAGTTTGGGCAGCGCCGTTGGGCTGTTGCCCGCCGCTCTGGAGGACATCGACACGGAGGCGCTGCTCGACGGCATGGCGGCGTGTGACGAAGTGACCCGCTGCGAGTTGACCGCGGAGAACCCGGCCGCGTTGCTCGCCCTGATGTGGTACTACGCCGTCCACGAACGCGGCAAGTGCAGCATGGTAGTGCTTCCCTACAAGGACCTCCTGGAATTGTTCGGCCGCTACCTTCAGCAGCTCGTCATGGAGTCGCTGGGCAAGGCGCTTGACCGCAAAGGCAAACGGGTCAAGGAAGGTCTCGCCGTCTACGGCAACAAAGGCTCCACCGACCAGCACGCCTTCGTCCAGCAGTTGCGCGACGGCCGCAACGACTTCTTCGTGACCTTCATCGAGGTGCTTGAGCACGGCGCAGAGGTGGGCACGGTGCCCGACGGCGAGGGGAATGCTCTCTCGCCCGGCGACTTCCTCCACGCCTTCCTGCAGGGAACACGCAAGGCGCTGACCGACAATGGGCGCGAGTCGCTGACGGTCACCATCCCCCGAGTCGATGCCCGCAACGTCGGGGTCTTGGTCGCACTTTTCGAGCGCGCGGTCGGCTACTACGCGGAACTCGTTGACCTCAACGCCTACAACCAGCCCGGGGTCGAGGCCGGCAAGCAGGCAGGCGCGGGAGTGCTCGCCATCCGGCGGGAAGTTGTGGAGGCGCTGGAGGCGAGCAGCGAGGTCTCCCTTGCCTGCTTGGCGGAGCAAGTCGCGCTGCGGCTGGGCTATCCATGCGCGAGCGAAGTCATCGAGCTGGTGGCGAAGCAGCTTGAGTACCTGAAGGCCAACGGCCAGTGGCCCCGCTGCCCCTCGGGCTGACTACCAGAACCCATACTGCCCCGTCGTCAGCACGTAGACGCCCAACAGCAGATTCGTCACCACGTGCGCCAGCGCGGCTGCCCACAGGTCGCGGGTGCGCACGGCCAGCCAGCCGTAGGCCAGCCCGGCGAGGATGCCGGCGAGCCAGCGGTTGTGCTCGAAGCCGAACAAGACGGCAGTGAGCACGAAGGCGCGCGCACCGAACACACCCAACCCCACCGACAGGAAGTCCTGTCGCAGCAGCCAGCGGTAGAGGAACCCGCGCCAGAAGAACTCCTCGATGGCGGCGATCACGAATGCAGAGCCGACGAGGCGGGTCACCGTGAGCAGCCAGCCGCAGTTCTCCGGCGCGCAGGGCGGGAACAGCACCGGCTCGGGCAGCTTGCCGAACGGCAAGACGCAGTACTTCAGGTAGAGACGCTGGACGCCCCCCCCGCCCCCGATCCAAGGACTCTCCGGCAGCACCCAGACTGCGCAGACCGCCACGCCCACCGCCAGCGCAAGCCACGCGTGCCTGAGCCGGAATGCCTCGTACCAGCGCCAAGGGCGCAGCCCAACCAGGAGCAGCAGGCACACCGCGGTGCGAACCGCGTAGCCCAAGCCGGAGGGAACCTCGAGAATCGGCAGCAGGAACAGTAGCGCCATCCACACTGCGAATGGCACGAGGTGGGCGCGGGCGGCGTGCCGCTGCTCAGGCACCCGTCAGCCTCCCGCCGCTGTTCGCGCGAGCTTGCCGACGGGTGCCAGGTACACCGTCAGCTCGTCCTTGCCATCGACGCCAAGCAGTGCGTCGACTTGCTCCTGGAAGTACGCGCCGATCCCACACGTCCCGGCGCCGATAGACTCGGCGGCCAGGTACAGGTTCTGACAGACGTGTCCGGCGTCGATTGCGATGACCTTATGCGACAGCACGCTGTAGCGCCACTCCATGCGGTACGGAACACTCGTCCAGGCGAAGACGACGGCACCCTCGCCGACGAACTTCTGCCCGCAGCACGCTTCGGCAAGCTGGCCCGGCAGGGAGGCGTCTTCGCGCAGCAGGCAGAGCTGGTGGTCAAGCGGCTGGTACCGCCAGAGCCCCGGCTTCAGTCCGTCAACTCGGTTCACCACTACATATGTCTCCAGCGAATGGCGCGCCCCGCCGGAGGGTGCCGTGCGCAGCGTGCCCGCGCCACCGCGGACGACCTCCTGCACGCCTTGAGTGGTCGAGAGCAAGAAGGACAGCTCCTCCAGCGTCAGGGACTCGTCGGTGTACGACCGTCGGCTGCGGCGCTGGTTGATCACCTGGCGGAGGGGCGCTGTGCCGAGGCTGAGCTGCTCGGGCGGCACGAGGTCGATCAGCTCGGCGCCGTCCGGGCACTCTTGCTGCACCGGCGGAGGCGGGACGCCCCTCGCCTGGTCGCGGTCGAGGGTGCGGAGGTCTGCCCACGGGCCAGACTTGAGGAAGTTACGGCCGGCTTGGATTGGGTCCATTTGCAGGCTCCTTTGGGAAGGGCGTTAAGCGCAAAGACGCCAAGGGGCAGAGGCGCGGAGAAGGGCAGTGCGTATGATCGGGGGCGGTCGAGAGGCGGGCCGTGCACTGTCTAGGTCAGTTCGCCGCTGCGGCGTGTACACATTCAAGCAACCAAGGAACTTGGTCGGTCAGCACGGTCTCCGCGCTATGCTGCGCATACGCGGGGCCGACGCCGCCGTACTCGAATGCCACCACCCGGGGTTCCGCCCAGTCGCCCAGGCGGGTGCGGTCGAGCGCCCAGTGGAGAAGCGTCCAGTCCTCCTCGCGCAGCGGGCGGTGATCGGTCCAGCCCTTCCAGTGAGGCGCGAGCCCGGTGACGTGCATCTCCTGGATTCTGTCGAGCGGCAGCGCGCGGAGGTAGTCCTTGGGCTCGACGCCGAGGCGGAGTGCCGCAATGGCTGCGTGCGCGAGGTCCAGCAGGAACCCGCACCCAGTACGCGCCACGACCTCGCAGATCACCTCTGGCAGCAGGGCCGGCCGCGGAATGTGCCACGGCGGGGTGGGGTCCCAGGGGGCGTTCTCAAGGATCACGTTCTCGCTACCGACTCTGTCTGCGACTGTCTCGACATCCCTGACCATCGCCTTCAGAACGGTCGTGCGGTGCTCCGCATCCTCCGTGTCGACGGACATCCCCTCGAAGTCTGTCGCTCGCGGTGAGAGGTGTATGTTGACGAAGGGCGTGCCGGTCAACGCGCGCAGACCGAAGAGCGACTCCCAGTCCACCTCGGCCGCTTCCCGAGTGCCGGCCCGCAGCGGCCAATGGACGTAGCACGGCCGCTGCGCACGAGCCGCAGTGACGAGGTCCGGCCAGTCGGGACACTTGTACAGGTCGAAGTCGATCTCGCCTCGATCGACCAGCCGCTGCGCCTCGACCGAGTAATTGACCGCCAGCTTCATGGGCGGAAGCGCCTACAACCGATTCGCCTGTCCGCCTGGCTCCGGCACTCATGGGGCGTCGGGTGGAGTAGACTGGTTGCTGATGGACTCGGCCAAGGCAGTTCTCCTCTACGACGGTGAGTGCGGCTTCTGCAGCGCTGCCGTGCAGCTTGTCTTGCGCCACGAGCGCCGGCACACGCTGCAGTTCGCTGCGCTGCAGAGCCAGTTCGGCGCCGCCGTCGCGCGCCGCCATCCGGCACTTCGCACTGTTGATTCTGTCGTGTGGTTCGAGCCGGAGCAAAGCGGCAAGCCGGAGCAAGTCTTCGTTCGTTCGGAAGCGGCGCTGCGGGTGGCGGCGTATCTTGGTGGCTGGTGGAGACTGGTGGCGTTGGCGCGATTGGTTCCGCCGCCGTTGCGCGATGCCGCATATGACCTCGTCGCGAGGCGCTTGCCTCAGAGATGCGTCTCGCGGCGGTAGCCGCGTGGTATGAGCAGGGCAAGCTCTCTCAGGAGATGGCCGCGCGCGTTGCGGGACTGGACCGCACCGACTTCCCGCTGGCGCTGGCTCGGCTCGGCAGGGACTCGTTCCGCGTAGACCTCGCCGATCTCGACAAGGAGTTGGGAGGACCAGCAGGCGTGACAATGGCTAAACGCGCGATCCATGGTGCCCGACTGACCGCAGTACTGGCTGCACTGGTGGTGTGCCAGGTCGCTGGCGAGGGGGCGGCACTCGGTAACGCACAACTCGAGGTCGCGGTCGACTCCCAGACCGCCTCGTGGTCCGTGACCGACAAGCGGTCGGGGCACACGTGGCGCGGGTCGTCAGCCGCTGACCGGGGCACTGCTGCGGTGCAGACAGGTGACGGTCGCCGTCTCGCCCGCACGCTACCTGAGCTCGCCGGCCCCGGCGTCACTGGAACCGCCACCTTCACCCTCGGACCCGACGCCCCGGAACTGCTCGTCACGCTCGACGGTCCTCCCGACGCAACGGCGAAGCCGTTCACCTTCCCGGACCCGCTTCTCGCCACCACGCCGGACGCCGCCTGGGTGATCCCCCAGCAAGAGGGTCTGCTTCTCCGCGTCCGTAACGACCCATTCCCCGAGGTTGGCTTCGACTCCATGATCTCCATGCCGTGGCTTGGGGTGACGGACCTGAAGACGGGTGCGGGCTACTTGATGATTCTGGAGACACCGGATGACGCGCGGTTTGCCAAGCGGGTGGTGACGGTCGACGGCGAGAAGCTGCCGGTGGGTGTGCCGGAATGGCTACCGCAGACGGGGAAGTTCGGGTACCAGCGGCGGCTGCGGTACGTGTTCTTTGACAGCGGCGGGTATGTGGCGATGTGCAAGCGGTATCGGGAATACGCTCGGTCACAAGGAACCGTGCGTACATTGACAGAGAAGGCGAAGGACGTGCCGGCCGTTGCGAAGCTGGCGGGGGCGGTGGATGTCTGGTACACGCGGAGCGGCGAGAGCCCGGTCCGGTTGGCGGAGCTACTGAAATCACTGGGCGTGGACCGGTGCCTGTTCCACCTCAGTTCGGTGGGAGACCACCCGCCGAGAGAGGTCGTCAAGGCGGTGGAGGACCTGGGCTACCTGGCAGGGCACTACGACATCTACACGGACCTCCACGAGAGCGGGCATCCGTGGGACAACTGGGACCGGTACAAGCAGTACCACTTCCCCGAGCCGGTGATCCGCGCCTGGGACGGCTCGCTGCAGAAGGGCTGGTACACGGTCCACGATCAGGGCAAAGCGCACCTCAGCTATGTCGTCTGTCCGCTGGAGGGCTTGCGGGCACTGCGAGCGCGCGTGCCGGTGGACCAGGGCGCCGGTGGGCAGGACGCGTGGTTCATCGACTGTGCCACGTCGTGCGGGCTGTACGAGTGCTACAGCGCCGATCACCCCGCCACGCGGACGCAAGACCGTGCAGTCAAGCTGGCGCAGTTCGAGTTCCTGTACAAACACGGTCTGGTGAGCGGGTCGGAAGGCGGCCGCGACTGGGCGCTGCGCTACGCCAGCTACTTCGAGGGGCTCATGAGTACGGCGTGCTGGAACGCGGCGCCGAGGAACCTCAGCAACCTGTCGGGGCCGTTGACCGTAGACGACAAGTACATGGCGTTCGACCACGGCCCCGGTCGACGCGTGCCCCTTTGGGAGTTGGTGCACCACGACGCCTCGCAGGTGACGTGGTGGTGGGGCGACGCCCAGTTGCGCGTGCCAGAGAACTGGTGGCGGAAGGACCTCTTCCAGATTCTCTACGGGACCATGCCGCTGTGGATGCTGCAAGGCGAGGGCGAAGCGCTCTTCCTGGAGAATCCGGAAGCGTTTCGTGACAGTTACGCCCGCGTATCGCCGGTGACGCGGGCGGTGTTCGGCGTGGAGATGACCGACCACGTCTTCCTGACTGGCGATTGCTGCGTTCAGCGGACCGTGTGGGCGAATGGCTTGACCGTCACGGCAAACTTCGGGGCAACGCCTGCCTTGGAGATGCCCGGCTGCTCCTACCGGTTGGACGGCGACGCGACACGCTTCCCGGGTCTGTCCCTGGGCAAGCCCATTGTGATGCCGTACCAGTGGGAACCAACGAAGTCCGCAGGTCTCCTCAACGCCGACTTCCACGCCGGCACGCTCGGGTGGACGGGCACGAAGGGCATCGCCTTGACCGCTGTCGACAACGCCCGCGGAGGCAAGCGGGCCGCGCGTTTCTGCGGAACCAACGAAGACGAATGGCTGATCGGCGGCAGCGCGTCGCGGTTGCCGCTTGCGCCGGGGAAGCGCTACCGGTTCGGCGCGTGGGTGAAGCTAACGGCGCTGGACCCGAAGGAGCGGCCCCCGTGGGTGGCAGTCACGGTCACCGGCGAGGACGGCTGGATCACCAACATCCACACCCCGCGGTATGATCCAGGTCGGCTGGGTGAGTGGCAGCGACTGGAGACGAGCTTCGAGTGCCCGGCGGACGCAACGGCGGGAGCGTTCAACATCGAGAAGTTTAGCAGGGAGTCGGTGACGGTGGAGCTACTGTTGTTGGAGCCGTCCTTCGAGGGGGAGTGAGGCGCGACAGAGGGCGAACGGCAGGCGATAGCCGTTCGCTCCATTCGTTGCCGCCCTGAATTCGTTGGGGGCCGATGCCGGAGACAGCGCCCCAACGGATTCAGGGCGACAGCGAAGCGCGCGGGTTCCTCGGGACCAACCCGCGGTCACCGCTCGTTGGGTCGCGGCTGCCCCACAGCAAGCACACGGATCTCGAAAGGCGTCGGCGGCCCGCTCTCGGCAGCCTCGGCTGCGTCGCGCAGGATGAAGCTCAGTTCGGCGAGCTGCGTGTTTCGCGGCGCCTCAGCCAGTTCGCCACCTCGGTCCCAGCCGCTGGTGATGACGAGCCGGTAGCGCTCGACGGGTCCACCAGCCGGCAGCGGAATGTCCGCCAGGTCCGAGGACAGCCGGGCGCCGGCGACTTCTTCCCACACGCCGGCTCGGCGGACCTCAAGTGCCACTTCCCGTGGGCCGTAGAGCGGGCGGGGGACAATCCGTACCGCGCTCGGCAGGCCGGCAGTCTCCGGTAGGGCGAACTCGAGGACGATCGGCGCGTCGGGCGTCGGACCGTTGCCTTGCTGGTTCCGCAGGACGCCATACGTCGACGGATCGCCATCGGTCATGCCGTCCACAGGGAAGTGCTCCGCGACGGACCCCGCGACAGCGAGGTCCACCGGCGCAACGAACCGGCTGCCGCGCCCGAGGTCGAGAGTGATCCGGACCGTCGGGCCACCGATGCCGTCCTGGCACGTGACCACGTGCCGGCGCCCTTCGCGCGCGACCGAGAATGCGTCTGCAAGCTGCTTGGTTTCGGCCGCCGAGTAGCGCGGCGCGACCAGCAGGCATGTTCCCCGCTCTCCACCGAGGGGCCCAACGAGATCCTCCGCAGCCGAGCGTCGCGTGTACTTGCCAGCCGGCACATAACGGAACCCCGCCTCCGAGATCAGCCCGAGTTGATCGTCGATGTTGAGCCACGGACAGCCCGTGGCGAACGGCTCCATGGGCGTCAACGGCGGAACGTGTCTCGATCCGGACTCCCAACGAACTGTCCGGCCGGTGCCCGGCACCACGTTGTCGTTCTGGACGCCGAGGGGACCGAGCGCCTCGTTGGTGACCCACAGGACCACGTTGCGCAGGGCAACCATCGCGGAACTGGTACCGTTGGCGCAGCGCATGAGGAGCGCCGTGCCGAACTCGTGGTCGTAGCGGGAGCAGCTCTCGATCGCGCCGGGTGGCAGGAGACCGCCAACACGCGGCGTGGTGACGTACGGGTGATCGAGGTGCGCCTCACCCAGCGGGATCACCAACCCGGTCGGGCGGCCGCGTCGCGACACCGACGCGAAGTAGCGCGGCGTGCGGTGAAGGAGGATCTGTGTCGGCTCGGAGGCGAACGTCTCGGTGTAGTTTGCCAGACCGCCTTCAGGGGCAGGCGCAGGGGGATCGGCGCACAGCGCGAAGTGCAGCATCGCCGTGCAGAACCGCTTGAGCGCAATCGGCTCCCACCACCACTCGAAGTTGGAAGCGCCAAGGAACCGCCCTGCCGGAGAAGCGCGCTCGCCCCAGCGGGCAGCCGTGAACCCCCGCCGCTCGGCCAACGCAGCCACGGGGTCGTGCAGCGCTGTAGCGATGAAGGCGAAGTAGCTCTGGGCGGTGGGCAGATGGATCGCCCAGTCAGAGCCGCTGGGGAAGGCGAACTCGCCTTCGGGAAGAAGCAGTCGCCGGAGCACCTGCCACGTGTCCGCGACATGGTGAAGCGCGTAGGGCTTGAGCTGCTGGGCGAACGAAGTGCCATGCAGCCGATCCCCCAGCGCCGTCATCGCCCACGCCTCGCCGATCTCCTGTCCCGACACCTTGAGGTAAGACGGGTGGAAGAAGCCATGGTTGTCCAGCGTGAAGTCGTCGAACAGGTTCGCCGTCGTGACCACGTCCCGCACGCGCTCGTCGCCAAGCAGTGCGTCCGACGTGTGGTCGGCGCGAACGGAGTAGGTGTTCGCGGCCAACACCTGCGCTGTCCGCAGCCACTTCAGCGCATTGGGGTGGGTCGGGAAGAGCGCAACGGCAATCGCCGGCGCATGGGTGTCCCAGCCGTTCTCTTCGGCGGCGGTGTTGCCGGGCGTCGCGTCGCGCGGCTTCGCCTCGATCTTCTGGTCCGCCTCGTCGACGACTACCCGCTCGACGAGCGTGCGAACGTCGCCGTCCAAGTCGCTCCAAACCAGAAGCGCGGCCAGCCCCGACGCGCCGACCCACAAGGACGACTGCCACGAGCGGCCCCACTTCTTCTTGTCCGTGGCGGAGAAGCCGCCGCCGGTGACGTGGCACCGCGCGAGGTAGCGCCACGCGCCGCGCACGCGGTCCAGCCGCTCCACTCGGCCCAGCCCCGCTTCCGCGAGCCGTTCCCGCTGCGCGTCCGACAACCAGCCTTGGTCCTCCGCGTAGACCAGCATCGCGAACGCGAGGGTGAGGTTGCTCGTCCCGCGAATGCCGCCGTTGCCGCCGGCAAGCCCGTCGCCCCAGTATCCGCCGTCAGCGGCTCCGTGCCAGATCGTTTCGGCGTACGGCGCGTAGGCGACGAGGTAGTGAAGGTACTGCAGGACTTGCGGCGGAGGCTCCGCCGCAACAACGGACGAGTAAGCCAGCAATAGAGGAAGTATCCACATGGGTTGGCGGACCATCGGGTGGAGTCAACGACGGGCGCCCGGCGGCGTAGAGGTGCGGCTGTGATCCACTCAGCCGGGGGACCGCACGCTGGAGTCGATTCTGTCGTGTGAGCGTTGGCTCCTTGCACACCGTTCAGTGCGACGGACAGATCATACGACGCGAGGGAGGGCACCGCAAGGACCCTCGGCCGCAAAGGAAGCTGGTTTGAGGTCCCGTGTTTGCCGGACAAGCCGGACAGGGGAGACCCCAATCCCTTGCACCCACAGCCACTCGACGCTATCCTCCTGCCGTCGTCTTGAAAGCGATCTTCTCACCGTCGAGCCGACACCGTCAACCCGGTAGAGAGGCTGCGCCAACCCATGCTTGCCTTGCTTGCCCTGGCGACCGTCGCCCACGCGGCGGGTCTCGTCGATCACGTTACTATCACCGGCGGGTCGCCCGTCGAGTTCACCTGGCGCTTCGGTGACCGCCAGTTCCCGACGCGCGGCGTTCAGCTTGCGCCCGGCGCGTCGCTATCGTTCACCGTCACACCCGAGACCGGCCATCTGCTGACGCTTGAGCTTCGCGAGTTCCGCACCGCGCACGGTCAGTTCCCGGCCTACGTCGTCTCCGCCGACGGCAGGGACGTCGCCTTCCGCTGCCGCCAGTACGATGAGGCCGGCTTCAGCTCGGCGTTCATCGACCTGTCTGATTCCACCAAGCCCCTCGACATCGGCCTCCGCAACCTCGCCGACCATCCGCTCTGCCTCTCCGAGGCGTGCCTGTACGAGGACCTCGAGTCCTACGCGCGTGAAGCTGGGCTGATGCAGCCGATGCGCCTTGGGCCGACGGTCGGTGAGTTCACCCCCGCGCGCCTCCGCGAGATCAAGGCGCTGGTGCCAGCGTCGGACGAGCTCACGCCCCTGGTGGTGAACGCCACCTTCGCCATCGCCCAGTGGCCGCCCGAGGTCATCCAGCAACGCCTCGCCGGTACCCTCAGCGCCGCCGCCGAGGCGGGCGTGGCCGTCGCGCTTCACCTCAACACTTGGTGGGCCGGGACCCCCTTCGGCTTCGACGGCGCCGGCGGGCGTTGGTGCGACCCCGAGTACCAGCAGGTCACCTTCGATCCCGCGACGGGCCAATTCGGTCTGTCCATCCCCAACCACTGGAGCAGCGTTCCCTGGCTCACCACGCGCAACGCGCGCCTGAACGCGTTCAAGGCCCGCTGCTTCCGCACGTTCGGCCAGCTCGTGCGTGCCGAGTGGGACGCCTTCGAGGCCCGCCACGGCGTGCCGCCGAGCGACGCCTTCCCCCTGCGCACGATTGTGCTGGACAACGAGATCACCTACTGGGGCGCTGGCAACCCAGGCACGTCTGCGACCCTCCAGGCCGACTTCAATCCCGCCGTGGTCGCCGCCGCCCTTGAGCAGGGCGTCACCCTCGATCCTCGCGACGGCCTCGCCGACGCGGAGAAGGACTTCCTCCGCCACAGCCTTCGTCAGTGCAACCGCGAGATGGCGGCCGGCCTGCTCGGCGGCCTCGGTGACTGCCCCCTCACCGACCGCGTCTACACCCACACCTTCATGCGCGGGTGGTGCTTCGACAACGCCGTCCAGGCCACGGAGGTCGGCGTGCTCCACAACGTCCGCATGGGTGGCGAGTGGGGCGAAGTCTCCTCCCACGGGCTCAGCATGCTCGACGTGCACCGCGAACTCGGCGTGCCCGTCGACATCAACTGCGAGTTGGGCAGCGCGTCGACCGCCGAGGGCGTGGCGAACCTCGCCTATGCCGCCGGCTGCGCCGAAGTCGCGCTCTTCAACCTGAGCGACGACGGCGTCCGCGCGACGGTTGAGGCCGTCAGCAAGGGCTGGCAGTCTCTGCCGCCCGAGCCCTGGCGGCCCGCGGTCTTCCACCAGGACTTCGAGCAAGCCGACGCCTGGCGCAAGACGTTCGAGGTCGAGGGCGTCCGCCGCGAAGGCATTGGGGATCGCCACGCCCTTGCCGGCACCGAGGTCAACAAGTCCAGCTTCGCCCGTTTCCACGTGGCCGCCCGCGACCTCCTCGGCGCACCGACCTTCGACCGCCTCTGCCTGAACCTCGACGCCCGCGCCTTTCTCTTCCAGCAGGTCTCGGAGGACTCCTATCTCGCCATCCGTGTCGGGCCGGACGCAGCGTCTCTCACCGAGGTCGCCCGCTTTACGAACATGGCTGCGCGTCGCCGCGTCGATCTGACCCGCGTCGTGCGCGGGCAGACCGAGGCCCTCATTGAGTTCGAGTTCCACCCCCTCGGCCTGCCCGGCTGGGTCGCCGTGTTCGAGGTAAGCCTTGAGGTACCGTGGGCCGAGGAGACGCTGCTCGCCACCAATCGCAGCTACCGCGCCGACCGTCTCCGCGCCGAGAGCGCCCTCGTCGCCCATCGCGCCGAAACCGCCTTCCCCCTCCGCCGCGACCCCGTCCCCTTCGCGCCCTACGTTCCTCCAGCTCCCGACCGCGAGGAGGCCGGCGAGGCTCGCGGCCCCGTCGGCGCCGCCGTCGTCTTCGACCCCTACGAGGGCGGCTTCATGGACCGGCGCGTTCCCGTCGCCGAGGGCTGCAAGATCACCCTCGACGAGAACGGTGTCGCAAAGGAAGTCGCCGGCAACGCGATCCTCGGCGGCGACGACCTGGCGCTCACAATCCGCCGCGGAATGGTCACCAAGATCCACGCCCGCCGCTGCTCGGCCCTCGGCCGGGTGATCGCCTTCGAGCCGGCGACGCCTTTCCGCCTGGCCCAACTCCACGTCGAGGGCGCGCCGCTCATGCCCCTCGACAGCCGCACTACCGTGCGCGGGCGCCTCACCGACCGCAAGCCCGCGTCCTGCCCCCTCGTCGTCGGCTCACGCGACTTCCAGCCCGGCGACGTCGCCGCCCTCCGCTGGAACCCGACTCGGAGGCGAGTCATCGTTGCGGAGCTTCAGGCGCCGTGATTGCCTTCCCATACTCATCCACGAGGGATCCGGGGATGATGAAGCAGGACCGACGCCGCTCACGCCGCCGGTGCCGGCCCATCGCAGTGGCTTCGGCTTGCTCCCGGTGAGAGAGAGAGCACGATCCCGGTGTCCCCGGTGTCCGACTGCAACGACGGGTTGCGGGACCGGCTTGGGGGGGGGGCACGAACATTGCATCCCCACTTGCGCACCGCGCCACCACCGGGAGTACCGCCGTGCAACGCTTGGAGACGAAAGCGGACTTCGGCAACACCGGCCTGCAGATGCCGCCGATCGTCTTTGGCACGAGCTGCCTCGGCAACCTCTACCAGGCGCTGCCCTGGGAGACCAAGCTGGGCATCATGCAGGAGTGGTTCGACTGGGTTGCGCCGCCGGTGGTGCCGGACACGGCGGGGAAGTACGGTGCCGGGCTGGCGCTGGAGGTCATCGGGAGAGGGCTGCGCGAACTCGGCATCGCGCCTGCGGACGTGGTGATCAGCAACAAGCTGGCGTGGGTGCGCGCCCCGCTGCAGACGGCGGAGCCAACCTTCGAGCCGGGCGTGTGGGCAGACCTGGAGCACGACGCCCAGCAGAAGATCAGCTACGCCGGAATCCGGGAATGCTACGAACAGGGCTGCGCGTTGCTGGGCGGCGACTACCAGCCGCAGCTTGCCTCCGTCCACGACCCCGACGAGTACCTGCTGGCTGCCGCGTCTGCGGACGACCGGGAGAAGCGCTTCGACGATGTACTCGGCGCCTATCAGGCCCTCCGCGAGCTGAAGGCAAGCGGCCGCGTCAAAGGCATCGGCGTCGGCGCCAAGGACTGGCAGGTGATCCGCGAACTGGCTGTAGCGACGGAGCTTGATTGGGTGATGTTCGCATGCAGCCTCACGGTCATGACCCACCCGCCGGAGCTGCTGGCATTCATGGGCGAGCTGCACGCCAAGGGTGTCGCGATGATCAACTCCGCAGTATTCCACGCCGGCTTCCTCACGGGCGGCGCGTTCTTCGACTACCGCAAAGTCAGCCCCGACGTCGAGGCAGACAAGCTGCTCTTCGCGTGGCGCGACAAGTTCCTGGCCCTGTGCGGGCAGTTCGGCGTGGCCCCGGCAGAAGCGTGCGTGCAGTTCGGCTTCTCCGTGCCCGGCATCGTCAGCGTCGCCCTCAACACCAGCCAGCCCGACCGCGTGCAGCAGAACGTCGCCTCGGTGCGGGCGGAGATTCCAAGCGGGTTTTGGACGGCGATGAAGGAAGGCGGATTGCTGGACGTGGGCTACCCGTACTTGGGGTAGCTTGGGCTTCCCCCTCACTGGACTTATACCCGCGAAGGTTAGGAACACGCCGAAGTCGCACCGGGACTTCGGTGTGTTCCCAACCTTCGCGGGCATAACACCTCCACCGGTAACCCCGGTGGAGGCGCCTCGGTGAACCCAGACCGCGATGCGACCATCCAATACAACGACCTGTCAGGCAACGGCAACAACGGCATCTACGTGCACCCGGGGGGGTCCGCACGATTGCCGACAATGACCTGTCGGACAACGACGGCGACGGCGTCGCAGTCATGGGCGGGACGGTCACCATCCGTAGGAACACTCTCGATGGCAACGGAAAGCACGGCACATACCTCGGAGGCGACACTGTCGCCACCGTTTCCGGTAACCACGTCCACGACAACACCAAAGACGGCGTGAGTGCTCACACCGGCGCCACCGTCGTAGTCTCCGAAAACAGCATCCACGGCAACGGCGCCAACGGAGTCTCAGCCGGCAGTGGCACGGTCACTGTGAAGTCGAACATCATCGTTGACAACGCGGACGACGGCGTGTGGGCTGGTAACGGTTCATTCACCGTTACCGGTAACACGATCCGCGGGAGCGGCATCGGTGGGATCGGCCTGTGGCAGGCGGAGGCGAGGATCGTGGACAACACCATCAGCGGCTCGCAAGGCTCCGGCATGTGCATAGTGGGCAACTCGCAGGCCACCATCGTTGGGAACGACGTCGCCGACAGCAGTTGGCTTGGCATCTCGGTCTGCGACTCCACGGCGAACATCACTAATGCCGTGGTCCACGACAATGCCCAGGCTGGCATTCGGCTGCGGTACGACAGTCACGCCCCGATTAGTAAGTGCTCCCTCTACGACAACGGCGGACTCGGGATCGACCTCGAAGGGGACGGCGTGACGCTCAACGACGCCGACGATAGCGACACAGGCCCCAACGACCTGTTGAACTTCCCCGAGTTTGGCGCAGTAGAGGTGAATGGCGGCTCCGCGACTCTGACCGGCACCGCCCCGCCCAACTCGACGGTCGAGCTCTTCGCCGCTGCGCCGGACGCGACCGGATATGGCGAAGGGAAAACGTGGCTCAGAAGCGTGACCGCCGATGGCGACGGGAACTTCGCAGTCGAGGTTGACGTATCGGAGTTGCCTGTCACGGCAACGGCGACTGACGCCGAGGGAAACACCTCCGAGTTCTCTGCGTACAACCTGCCGCCAGTGGCCGTGGCGTTGGCGAACGACGCGGAGACCGCGACGGTTGAGCAGGCATTGCTGGCCGGCACTCCCGTGCTGTTGGACGCATCGCGGTCCATCGACCCAGATGGCGACGACGCCCAACTTGGCTTTGCCTGGGACTTCGACAGCGACGGCGAGGTGGACTCGACTGAGGCGGTTGCTGAAGCGACCTACACCCTCGGTGCGCACACTGCGACCCTCACCGTAACTGATCCTCTGGGCGCCACCGCGACCGACACGGTGACGATCACGGTGGAGGACACCACGCCGCCAGTGGTGTCGCTGGATGCCCCTCAACCTTCGCTTCTCTGGCCGCCGAACCACAAGATGATCGAGGGGGTGGTGACCGGGACGGTCGAGGAAGCCTGTGACGCCCAGCCCGAGGTGGATGACGTTGGTGCGCGGGAACCGCTCAAGAGCGGTTCCCGCGTGCATGCCCTCAGGCTGGCGGTTGCGCGCATGCAGCGAGGGCGCCACGCAACTTGTGGCCACTATGAAGGCCCGGCAAGCGGTGTCCGTGGCCGATGGGGGCGCCGGCATCTGCAGACGGTCGCCCCATCTGCGGAAGCCGCCGGGGCCACGACACGGCCAGACGAAGTGGCGCGGCGGTGAGGGGAGCGCGCGTTTGGTCTGCGGCTGCGGGGTGGTGGCTCACAGGCAGGAGGGCCGGCGGCCTCTTCGTCGAATACGTCTCCGACTTCCGGGTTGGCGATGCCCGACCCGGAGTGCTACGGCACCCCGATTGAATACCAGACGATGCTCGTTGCCTTGACTTGCTTCCTGTTGTTGACACTGCCTGCGCTTGCCGTTGCCGGCGCGCTTGGTGCGCCCAACGACATTGCGTTCACGGCAGCGGCGGACGGCTCGACTGAACACTACGTTGAGCTGCTGCCCGAGGGGTTCGACGCCGCCAAAGAGCACGCTGTCCTGATTGCCTTCCACGGCCACGGCTCGGACCGCTGGCAGTTCGTCCGCGAGGCCCGCGACGAGTGCCGCGCCGCGCGCGATGTGGCGGCGAAGCACGGGATGATCTTCGTGTCGCCGGACTACCGGGCGACAACCTCGTGGATGGGGCCCAAGGCAGACGCTGACACCGTACAGCTCATTGGGGAGCTGAAGAAGCGGCACCGCCTCGGGAGGGTGATCCTCGTGGGCGGCTCCATGGGGGGCACGGCAGTGCTGACCTTCGCCGCCATGCATCCCGACCTGGTCGACGGCGTGTGCAGCCTGAACGGCACGGCGAACCTGCTGGAGTACACCAACTTCCAGGATGCCATCGAGCAGTCCTTTGGCGGGAAGAAGGCGGACCTACCCTTGGAGTACAAGAACCGCAGCGCCGAATACTGGCCCGAGCGCCTGACCATGCCGCTCGCGGTCACCACCGGCGGGAAGGACACGAGCGTGCCGCCCGACAGTGTCCTCCGCCTCGCGGACATCCTCACGAAGCTCGGGCGGAAGGTGCTGCACATTCACCGACCGGAGGGTGGGCATAGCACGAACTACGAGGATGCGGTGAGGGCGCTGGAGTTTGTGGTGGGGAGCTGAGCCGCGCTTGAGCACGGGCGCTCATGCCGCCGCGGCCAGTTGATGGGAGAACTCCCCGACATCAGTCTGTTGCTTGGCATGCTCAATCGTCATGCTGACGACGCGACCCTCGTCGTCGAACTCAACGAGAACATCGTCATTCAGGTCCCGGGTATCGACGATTCGCCTGCCGCTGAAGCTAAGCAGCGACGTTGGCAGCCGGCTTCTACCCGGACGGTCACACGGCGCTGGAGCAGTGGGCGGATACGGTGATGGCGGTCAACGACCTTCAGCCGCCCAAGTTCCGCCCGTGCGGCTACAACTCGTGGTACTCGTACCGACTCGAGATCAGCGAGGACCTGCTGCTCCAGAACGCCCGGATCATGAAGGAGCGCTGGGCGCCGCTGGGGCTGGAGTACGTGCAGATCGACCACGGTTGGCAGTACAAGGAGGTCGTCGGCAACTGGGTGCCCAACGAGCGCTTCCCGCACGGGTTGCCGTGGCTCAGCGGCGAACTGGGGAAGCTCGGCTACAAGCTGGGACTTTGGCTGTCTGTCACCAACATCTCCGAGTTCGCGCCGTTCCTCAGCGAGCACCCCGAGGCGTTGATGCACAACGCAGACGGTAGCCCGGTGGTGTCGGCTGAGTACTGGTTCTGGGAGCCGCACGGCAAGACCTACAGCCTCGACCCTACCCATCCCGTGGGCGCCAGGTTCTACGAGGACACTGGCAAGGCCCTGCGTGACTACGGTTGCCGGTACGCCAAGAACGACTTCCAGACCAACATCGGGAGTGGCACTGCCGTGCTCCACAACAACGCCATGGTGCACGGTGTTCCCGTCTATCGCCTCGGCATGGACCTGCTGCGCAAAGGCATGGGGCCCGACGTGGCCTACCACTCCTGCAACGGTATGCTCAACGTCATCGCCGGCGCGTGCGACGTCGCCTGGACGCACCGCGACATGGGCAACCCGCGCGGCGACTGGGAGTCGCTCAGCGCGTGGGTCAACGAGTTCTGCTGCCGCTATCACGTCAGCGGAAAGTTCTACTGGAGCGACCCCGACTACCTGCAGGTCGGCCAGGGCACGCTGAACGAGACGCAGGTGCGGATGGCCATCTGCGCGCTGGGCGGCGGCCCCGTCACGATCTGCGACCGGCTGCCCGAGTTGAGCGAGGAGAAGCTCGCGCTGATCCCCAAGTGCCTCCCCGGACACGCCAAACCGGCCCGGCCGCTGGACCTGTTTACCCACCTGGGCTACCCGCAGGTCTGGGACCTCCCGGTGGAGGCGGCCTGGGGCAAGTGGCACGTCGTCGGTGTGTTCAACCTCGCCGATCAGCCCGAACGAATCGAGGTGGCCCTCAGCCGGCTGAACCTCGAGACAGGCAAGCCGTATGTGGTGTGGGACTTCTTCGGGGAGCGCCTTCTCGGCGAGGTCACGCCCGGGGGCGAACTGGAATTGGCGGTGCGGGTGCCGGCGCCTGCGATGTCTGCCCGGTTGCTCCAGATCGCCCCGAAAGAGACCAGACCCTTTGTCCTCTCGACCGACATGCACCTGACGCAAGGCGGCGTCGAGCTGCCTGAAGTGAAGTGGGAGGACGACACGCTGACGCTGCGCGGAACGGCTCGGCGCGCCCCGGGGATCACCGGCAAAGTGCTGATCTACGTGCCGCCTGGCTTCGCGCCGGCTGCGGCGGGCGCAGCATACAGCGCTCCCGTCCTCTCCGTGCCACTTGCGTTTGAGACCGAGCAGCAGCAGTGGTCGGTGCAGTTCCGCCGCCAGTGAGCCTGCGATCGCGAACAGAACAGGCGCACACGCGGCCTGGTGTCCGCACACCGCATCGGCTATCATCCCTCCCCGTCCTTGGCCAGAGCACCACGTCTGTCGCTGCGAAGCTGACGATGGGGTGGCGCACCTGTCTTGAGGCTCGACGCGTGGTACCCGTCACATGACCCATGACCCATGACTCCCGTTCTCATAGGAGCCCAACATGAAGAAACTCAGATTCGGCGTAGTTGGCCTTGGCATGGGCAAGGGGCACGCCCTCGGGTACCAGAGCCACCTCCAGGCTGAACTGGTCGCTCTAGGCGACGTTGACGAACAGCGGCTGTGCGCCGCCGCAGACGAGATGGGCGTTCCCGAGACCTACACGGACGTGAAGGCGATGTTCGCCAAGGCCAACCTCGACGCGGTCAGCCTCGCTACACCCAACAAGTTTCACGCCCCGCTCACCATTGCTGCCTTCAAAGCCGGGCTGCACGTGCTGAGCGAGAAGCCGATGGCGCTGACGGTCAAGGAGGCGGAGCGCATGCTTGCCGCGTCCAAGGCTGCTGACCGGAACCTGATGATCAACTTCTCACCCAATCCGAGCCGCGACGGTGACGGAGCGGCCCTTCAGGCGTTGTGCTCTCCGTCAGCATGGCGCGCGGGCCGCTCCGTCACCGTCGCGGCTCGGATTGGGTGCGCATACTCAAAGGAGCAGGAACCATGACCAACATCCCGATTGCACTGCAGCTCTACTCTGTCCGGGGCGATGTCGAGAACGACCTCGCCGCCACCCTCAAGTCGGTCGCCGACCTCGGCTACGTCGGCGCCGAGCCGTGGGGGTATGGAGGCGAATCGTTGGACTGGATGGGACACGCCTGCCAGGATATCCGCGCCATGTACGACGACAACGGGCTGACCTGTTGCGGCATCCACCTCGCCACCGGCGCGCTGATGGGCGACAACTTGGCGCGGACCATCGAGTTCAACAGAGCGCTGGGCAACAACTTCCTGATCATCGCGGCGGACAAGCCTCGCATGTCTGCCGTGGACACGATCATGGAGCTTGCCGGAATTTTGAACGCCGCCGCCGAGAAGGTGCAGCCGGAGGGCATGTTCGTCGGCTACCACGCGCACGGGTTCGACTTCAAGAAGGTCGCCGGGCGCGAGCCCTGGGACATTCTGTTCAGCAGCACCGGCGACGACGTGATCATGCAGATGGACATCGGCAACTGCATGGGCGGCGGCGGCGACCCGGTGGCCTACCTGCGGAAGTTCACCAACCGGGCGCGGTCGCTGCACCTCAAGGACCACGGCGCTCCGCAGGACGGCGTCATCGGTGAGGGCGCCGCAGACTGGGAGGAGATCTTCCGCCTGGTCGACACTGTCCAGAACACCGAGTGGTTTGTTGTCGAAGAAGGCGGCAGAGACGGCCACGGCTTCGAGGTGTGCCGGCGCAGCCTGGAAGCGTTGCGTGCCATGGGGAAGTAGCTCTCCGCTCAGCGCGCCGAGTTATTGGCGGCCGGTCGTCGCGGGCCGGCCGCCAGAGCGACAGGAACCAGTCCTGTTCACACTGTCGCCCGAGCACCCCCAAGGACGGAGACGCTGCCGGAGGACGCCCGAACTTGTTCGGGGCGCTCCCGGCGAAGGGATCCCGAACAAGTTCGGGCGTCCTCTGTACGATCTTTGAGGAGACACCGACATGCCGCTGCAAGCCCTCAACCCCGCAACCGGTGAACTCATCCGCGAGTACGCCGAGCTGACGCCTGAAGAGGTCGATAGCGCCCTTGCGGCGGCACACAGAGCGTTTGGCTGTTGGCGCGAGACGACCTTCGGGGAACGCGCGACTGTCGTGCGGGACGCCGCGCGGCTTCTCCGCGAGCGAGCGGACGACTACGCGACGCTCATGGCGCTGGAGATGGGCAAGCCGGTCCGGGACGGCCGCGCGGAGGCGCAGAAGTGCGCGTGGGTGTGCGAGTACTACGCGGACAACGCGGAGGCGTTCCTGCAGCGGGAGACCATCGAGACGGATGGCAGCAGTAGCTTCGTGACCTTCCAGCCCCTGGGTGTAGTCCTGGCGGTGATGCCGTGGAACTTCCCGTTCTGGCAGGTGTTCCGGTTCGCGGCGCCTGGGCTGATGGCCGGCAATGTTGGCGTGCTGAAGCATGCGTCCAATGTGCCCGGCTGCGCGCTGGCCATCGAGGAGGTGTTCCGCGAAGCTGGACTCCCCCAGGGTGTCTTCACCACGCTGCTCATCGGCAGCGCGCAGGTCGACTCCGTGATCGACAACCCCCTGGTCAAGGCTGTTACACTGACGGGAAGCACGCCGGCGGGCCGGGCGGTGGCAAGCGGGGCAGGGGAGAGGCTGAAGAAGACCGTCCTCGAACTCGGCGGGAGCGACCCGTACGTGATTCTGGAAGACGCCGACTTGCACACGACGGTACCGGCGTGCGTGACCAGCAAACTGCTCAACGCGGGGCAGAGTTGCATCGCGGCGAAGCGGCTCATTGTCGTTGACGGCATCTACGACGAGTTCGTGGAGCGCTTCGTGGAGGGCATGCGGTCGGCGAAGGTAGGCGACCCGCTGTGCGAAGACACGCAAGTCGGCCCCATGGCGCGGCACGACCTGCGGGACGAGCTGCACGACCAGGTCCGGGCGAGCGTCGCCAAGGGAGCGCAGTGCCTGTTGGGCGGCACAGTCCCGGGCGGACCGGGCGCCTTCTACCTGCCGACTGTGCTCGCCGAGGTGACGCGCGGAATGCCTGCCTACGACGAGGAGTTGTTCGGTCCAGTTGCAGCGATCATCGAGGTGCCCGATGAGGCGGAGGCGATTCGGGTCGCCAATGACTCGCCCTTCGGCTTGGGCGCAGCGGTGTTCACGCGCGACGTAGCTCGGGGAGAGCGGATCGCAGCGGAGAAGCTCGAAGCCGGCTGCTGCTTCGTCAACGCCTTGGTCAAGTCGGACCCGCGGCTGCCTTTCGGCGGAGTGAAGGAGAGCGGGTACGGGCGTGAGCTGTCGCACTACGGGATCAAGGAGTTCGTGAACACCAAGACGGTCTACGTTGCGTGACGCGCCAACCGTTCTCGGCAAGCCGCCTGCACTTGGTGCTCTGCCGCTACGGCTTCAGGAACAACATGTCGGTGGTGGCCAGTGGCAGCGTAACCTCCAGCACCTTGCCCCGGCGAGTCGCCTTGAGCTTCCCCTGCTTGAGCGACTCAACTGTCTTCACCGGCTGGCTGGGTTGGAGCGTGACTGTCAGCTTCTCGAGGGGCTGTCCCGTCCAGTTTGCCAGTAGCGCCACGGCGCCCTTGGGGGAGGTCAGCAGGTTGGCCTCCACCCGCGGCACCGAGCATTCGACCGGGCGAGCGACGTTGGCCAGGCGGGCTGCCGCGGTGATGACTCGGCGCTCATGGTCGAGGTAGCCTGTCACTACTTGCGTAGCGGACGGGCCGGCGTCCTTTGCATAGGCGAGCGCCGGGAGAAAGCCGAAGCGGATCACGCTGCCTTTTCCAACGGTGTTCCGCAACGCGGCGGGTTTGCCGTCGGCGAAGGTCGCGAGGACAGTGGCGGCTGCCGGCGTGAGCGCTTCCCGATACCCCATCACCGGTACCTGGCAGGCCTCGAGGGGCGCCGAGCAGGTGACGGTGTCGGTGGGCTGGTACGCCGGCAAGTCGTAGCGTTCCCGGTATCCCCGCTTGGGCTTCGTTACCTCCAACGAGGCGACGCTGAGCAAGTCCTTCAGCGTGTCGAGTTCCTCGTCGTACTCATCGCGTAGCCCTGCGCCGGCGCATGTGACAAGCGTGCCGCCACCAGTGACCCACGTCTTGATTGCTGCCGCCGCCTTGCGCGACAGGTCTGAGTCAACCAGGTAGAAGACGCGGTAGCCGGACAGCTTGCCTTTCTCGACCAGCGCCTCGTCGAGGAAGTCCACCGGGTAGTTCTCGTGCGTAAGCGCCAGGTAGGTGTTGCGGCGCTCCACCTGGATGGCCGTGTCCTGCTGCCAGATCTCGTGGCTCTTGAAGAACGAGACAGCCACCTGCGCGGGTGGCGTGTTGGCGTCGCGCAGGAGGTCCTCCGCCCGCGCAACCTCACGGGTCACTGCGGCAAGAGCCTTCTGTGCGGGGAGGCTCTCCGACACCGAGCCATCGCAGAAGGCGTACCACGGCCCGTAGCAGTAGAAGTTGAGGATCTTGGCGCCGTGCATTAGCGCCGAGTAGGTTCGCAGCGGCAGCGTCTCGGCGTTGTACGAGATCAGGTACATGCCCACAGGCAGGTTGTGCGGAGACCCGGCAGAGCGAAGCACGTCAACCGGGTAGCCCGTCCCTTCCGGTCCCATGCTCGTCCAGTCTTCCGACCACATCAGGCTTTGCGCGCGTTCGCGGCCGAACAGGAACCAGTCCGGTCCGTCGATGAGCCCGCCCGCCCAATCGGACAGACCGCCGTTGGTGAAGTTGGCGTTGGTCAGAATGCCGTCGCCCAGGTGCTTCTCAGACATCTCGGTTCCCAGCTTGAACACCCGCATCACCGACTCGTCGCGGAACTGGACCGACCAGTAGTAGAGCCGTCTCGACGGTGGGTCGGTCGCGGCGTCCCGCTTGAGGACGTTCACCTCAGTCCAGTCCTGTTTGCCGAAGTCCTGAGGAGTCAGCTCTTGCCGCCGGAGGTATTCCCGGAAGGCGGAAGAGCAGTTGGCGCATTGGGCGATGTGGTCGAGATTGCCGGTCCCCGGCTCGTCGTAGAGCTTGTTGCGGTAGGCAACGGTGAGGGCGTCGGGGTCGTCCCTGCGGATCTTCTCGGCAGCCTTCACGTAGAAGTCCTCGATCAGCCGAGGGTTACCCGGGTTGCACGGGCAGGGCAATGCCTGGTACGGGATCCACTGGTTCAGAAAGGTGCGCCGGACGCCCTGCTCCGCAGCCACCTGTCGGTTCACTCCCACCAGATCGGCGAAGGAGTTCGCCCCCAACAGGCTGCCGACTTCCATCTCCTCGGCCAGCATCCGCTTCGAGTTGTACATGCCGCCGAACCCGCAGATCTGCGTCTCCAGCTTGATGCCCTCCGGCCGCGGCGCCTTGATCGGCGGCAGCTTCAGCCCGCGGGCGTTCTCGACGTGACGGCGAGTGTTGGTCGAAGCCAGTTCGAGCAGGTCGGGATACCTGGCCAGATTGCCGGGGATCAGCAGCGTGACGATGTCTCCGTCGAGGTCTTCGTGCAGTGTGTGTGCTCCGGCTTCGGCCGCCACGGAGTTGACCTGGAAGTCCACCTTCGCCTCCGCCACCGGCTCGCCGCCGCTACGGAAGTGGAGGTGCACGGTAGCGAGGAACTTGTCGGTATCGACGACCTTGGTCAGCGCGCACCAGGGCGACCACTCGCCTGCCGGTATTGGGTCGCCGCCAGTGCCAAGGCCGGTCTGCGTCGTCCAGCCCAGGTTGTGGTAGTAAACTGGGCCGCGCCGGACGTACGACTGCACTTCGGCAGTGGTCGGCACTGCCGGTTCATGGAACTGGTAGCGGAAGAAGACCTGCGGCGCGAAGTCATGATAGTCCGGCGGCGTCTTCTCTCCGTAGTCGAGGCGGGAGGTGAGCAGCAGGCAGTCGATCCGCTGGCGGATGCCAGGCTCGTCGATGTAGAGCGTGAGCGTTGCCGGCCCCGCTTGGAGCGTCGCCGGGAACTTCTCCCAGGTCGGCTCCCACCCGGCGCCTTTGGGCCGCGTTCGGTACTTCTCGTTGAACACGGTCTGCTCGTTCTGGGCAATGCGCAGCCCAAACGACCCCTTGTACTCACCGATGCGCAGGTAGCGGACCCACACGTTGTAGGCTCCGGCCGTCGGGACCTCGACGGTCTTGGCAACTTCGTCCGTCCCGCCGCCGTCGTTGGCGAGGACGGCATCGCCCGACGTGGGCGAGTAGATGTCATCCGCCCACCGCGCTCCGGCGCGCCAGACCTGCGAAAGCGGGCCGAACTCCTCGGCCTCGACGAAGACGGAGGCGCTCCGCAGGGGCGCTTCGGCAGCGACGCCGGTGGTGAGGACGGCGATTAGGAAGGCGACGTGTACTAACATCGTGTTGGCTCCCTTGGGGATGGATCTCCTCGCGCAGAGGAGGCGTTCGAGAATGAGTTCTGTTGTGGCGAGGGTCATCGCGAAGCCTCTTGTGGGCCGTGCGCCGCTGATAGAGCCGTTCGGTGAACCCGCCTTCCTGCTCGAAGGCATTGGACTGCGCAGTCAGTTGCCGGCTGAGCAGGGCACAAGCCACATCGATCAGAGCGAGCTCCCCATTGGCCATGATCTCGGCAGAGGTGGACCGAGTGGACTCACTGAACGTTGTGGACGATCCTGCCAGGCCCTGTCCACCTCGTCCACAAAGTCCACTCTGTCCACAATGCACCCGCCCCTCATGCACGTCCTCGGTCCATCGAGCCACGTCCTGCGTGTCGGCCGGCCGCCGGTCAATCAGTGCCTGCCTCCTTGGGTCGTTGCGCTCCCACTGCGCCAGCCCGTTCTGCCGCAGGAAGTCTTCGTAGTCCAGCTTCAGTTCCTCCAGGCTGGCCCGCGCCACGTTGGTCAACTCCGACTCCATCTTCCTCGACGTCCCGCTGGCCTGGCTGCCCTCGGCGGTGTTCTGCACCCCCGAGCGGGCCGCCTGCACCATCTGATCGCCGGTCCGGCTGCGCCGGTCCACATAGTGTTCGCAGAACCGGACAGTCACGTCATACACCAGCCGCGCCACCTGGAAGCTCTTCAGCTTCCGGTAGCCACCATGCTTCGGCAGGAGTTCCTCGGTCAATTCCGGTCTCCGGTTCGTCACTCAGGTTCGCCGCCTCGATCCTCGCACGCGAGGGTGGCAGACATCCGAGCCCCCTCCGGCAGCCGCTACGGCGACACCACCAGCCCGACGCGGGCGCCTCGCCCAAACGACTCGGCGGCCGAGCGATCGAGGTCTCCCGTTCCGGTCGCCAGCGCGAACCGGAAACGCAGTCGGCCGAGTTGGTACCCGGGGTAGTTGGTGTACCAGAAGTTGTTGGTGAGCCAGGAATAGAGGCAGGCGCGGTTGAGGGCGAGGTGGTCCGCCCACCGGCCGAATGTCAAGTCGCCAAGTTGGACCAGCGGGGCGTCTACAGGGCAGACGACCGCCCAGCCCGAGCGGCCCTGGAAGGCGGCGAAGTGTTCGACACCGTAGTAGTCGCGGCAGGTGCCGGGGAGCTGCTCCCGTTCGGCCTCGAATGTGGCCCCGCAACTGTGGATGAATGCCCGCGGCTCGTCGAGCGCAAACGGGAACGCCACGTACAGGCTCTCGTAGGCTTCGCACGGTTGCTTGTCCAGGCGGACCTCGACGTCGACGCGCTTGAGACCGTGCCACAGCCGAACTTCCGTTTCCAGTCGCCGCACGTATGGCAACTCGCTACGCCAGGTGAGACTGGCGAAAACCGGCCCGCGCTCGCAGTGCACGATCTCGGCTCCCGGCAACGCGCCCTCGCGACGGAACGGCGCGTCGGTACGGCGCTTGCCGTAAGGGATCTCGGTGTAGCCGCGCTCCCAGACCGCCTCGCGGTCCTGGTTACCGGTGATACGCTCATGTATGGTCTCGGCGAAGCCCCACGGTGCGCGAGCATCCAGGAGTTGCTCGCCGCTCCCGGTGTCGATGAACGAAGCCAGCCAACCGTTGTCGGCGAACTCCAAGCGGTAGAACTCGTTCTCCAGGACCAGTGGGGCTGGGGCGGGAGGCTCGACAGGCTCGTCCATGGCGTCGCCAGCGTGCAGCGCCCTCATCTCGCCGGGCGACAGCGACGCGACCGTCCACGCGACGCCTTCCGCTAGCGGCGTCGGCAGCGAACGCTGCACGGGCGCCGGCGGCCCGCCCGGCGCCAGCAGGCTACCCGCGTCGGCCACCAGACCGGGAAGGGCAACCGGCCCCGCGTATTGCTGCTCGCTCGGGTTGTACAGAGTCGCCAGTTGGGTGCCGACGGCAGGTCCGCGCACGGTGGCGTCGCGGTGGTCCGCAGCCGCGCTGTCTGGTTGCGCCCGCACGGCAGCAAGCCTTGCAGCCAACTCCCGCTCCACACGTCGGGCGCCGTCGTAAGCGCGATAGAGGTAGCTCGACTTGTGCGCCCACATGGCGCGGGCCTCGAACGAGTGCGGGTTCAGCGCCATGCTCTGGCAGCCCCAGGTGTGCTCATCGAAGAACAGCAGGTCTTCCCAGCCGGACCAGAGGTCGCGGGTGTCGCCCACTTGCCGCTGCAGGGACTCGATTCGCGCGAGTCGGCAATGCGTCTCGCGCGACAGCGCCGTCTCGTAGGCGGCCGACCCCAGCCCTTCCGCCCACCAGTCCGGCCAGGCAGCACGATGGGACGGGAACTCGTCGCCGTGCAGCGTCACCATGCGCTCGAAGAACTCACGATTGGTGGCGATCCGCATGCGGGGCAGGTCGTCCTGCTCGTTCCACCGACGGACCAAGTCCGGCAGCTCCTCGCTGGGCGGGTAGTTGTCGGCGGCGAAGTGCAGGGCGAGCGCGTCCCACGGGTACCCCTCGGAGTCCAGCAGCGCGATATAGGCGAGCACGTTCTGCCGCATGACGTCGAAGCCCTGCCGGAAGCCAAGGACGTGCCCCTCGCCATACCAGCCCTTGCGCCAGTCGGTGAGCCAAACGAGCACCCGATTGCCTTGCGGACCGACCCAGTAGAACGGCCGCTCGACTTGGACAGGTTTGCTGACCATGGAGTTGGGAGACACGCTCAGGTAGGGCAACCCTTGCTCGACGAGTATGTCCGCCAGCCCCCAGCCCTGCCCAGCAATGTCGGTGGTCATGGCGGTCGTCAGTTTGAACCCCTCGCGCCTGGCGAGCTCCAGCGCAGGTTGTAGCGACACTTCGAGGCTGCGCCGGTCGTACAAGTCGGTCGGGTCGAGAAACAGCCCGCACAGCTCGACACGCCCCTCGCGCAGTCGGGCGACCAGTTCATTCGCGCGATCCGGGCACTGCTCCAGGAAGCGCACCACCGGCCAACTGAACTCGCTGATCCAGCGAAACCGGGCGTCGTCGGGGTAGTCGTCGGTGCGGCGGCAGTAGTCGAGCGCCCGGTTGAGGTACTCGACATGCTTGTCATACAGCACCCACTGTGGGTCGGTGTAGCCGACATCGAGGTGGGTGTGGTGCAGGAGGTAGATCTCGTTGAGGGGCATGGTTTGTCTCCAGTGCGGGCGCCAACAGGCCGCGCGCGGCTAGGGAGCTACGCCAGCTCTTCCGCCGCCCGGCGGACCACTGCCAACAGGGCCCGTTCCGTCTCCTCGCTGATTGGCGGTGGCGGGTTGGGGCGGCTCATCACGTCTGTGCTCGGCGAGGGTCTCCTGACCCCGCCGCTCCCCGGACCGACAGGTCTCCTCGAATCCCGTGGATTCGCAGCCCTTTGAGACCTTCCGGTCAAGCGTTTCGGGGCGGTCGGAGACCTGCCC
>Ga0210042_1000071_pt1 | contig 93226 bp, 82 predicted proteins | sample CryGeymeta201518_FD_183982 | JGI IMG/M metagenome (GOLD analysis project Ga0210042, IMG submission 183982) | Groundwater microbial communities from Crystal Geyser aquifers in Utah, USA - Crystal Geyser metaG 2015-18 (SPAdes) (version 2) | ecosystem: Environmental > Aquatic > Deep subsurface >... | reverse complement strand
CTTATTATCTCAAAGCCACCGACAAACAAGTAACGAGTTGGGATGATCTCCCGAAAGATATCAAGGACACGTATGACCGCATCGGTGTTCCAGAGTCAGAAAAGAAATTCCTCGCTGGTGTGTCGGCACAGTATGAATCAGAAGTCGTATATGAAAGTATGAGCAAAGAACTTGATAGACTCGGAGTCATCTTCTGCGATATGGATACAGCAGTGAAAAAATATCCGGAAATTGTCAAAAAATATTTCGGGACACTTATTCCAACGAATGATAACAAATTTGCTGCCTTGAATACGGCCGTATGGTCAGGAGGATCCTTCGTCTACGTACCCAAAGGCGTGAAAGTAGACCTCCCACTTCAAGCTTATTTCCGCATCAATGCCGAAGCCTTCGGACAATTCGAACGAACGCTCATCATTGCAGAAGAAGGAAGCTCTGTACACTACGTCGAAGGTTGCACAGCACCTATTTATACCACATCATCTCTCCATTCTGCTGTCGTCGAAATCTTCGTGAAAAAAAATGCCCACGTACGTTACACAACTGTTCAAAACTGGAGCACCAACATCTTCAACCTCGTGACGAAACGTGCCAAAGCCGAAGAGAACGCAGTGATGGAATGGGTGGATTGCAATATCGGATCAGGTGTGACTATGAAATATCCTGCGGTATACCTCACAGGCAGGGGTGCTCACGGAGAAGTTCTTTCTATTGCCTACGCGGGTAAGAATCAACACCAAGACGCCGGTGCCAAGATGGTACATCTCGCGCCCAATACTACTTCGCGTGTCATTTCCAAATCTCTTTCCAAAGATGGTGGTCGCACATCGTATCGCGGTCTCGTCCACATCGGTCGTGGTGCCACCAATGCCAGGGCCTCCGTTGTCTGTGATGCCCTCCTTCTTGATGATATTTCTCGCTCAGATACCTATCCCACGATGTCCATCAAAGAAAAAACAGCCATCTTCGAACACGAGGCAACCGTCGAAAAAATAGGAGAAGAAAAGCTTTTTTACCTTATGTCACGCGGTATCACAAAGACCGATGCAGAAGGACTCCTCGTCAATGGATTCATCGATCCTGTCGTAAAAGAGATTCCTCTGGAATACTCTATTGAATTAAACAGACTCATGAGTATGAATATGGAAGGAAGTATCGGATAAAAATATATGCACTGGAAAGACATCACAACTGACAGAGAGACAACCTATACGCTCACAGAAAATGAGCAGTGTGTTTTCTTCTTGTTCAATCGTTCGGGCAATCTTACCTTTGAACTCACTGGTAGAAATGCCGAGGCACATATCTTCGCCTTCTTCGTCGGCAAGAAAGAATGCAAACATACCCTCACCATTATACAAAATCACCGCGCTCCGAAAACTATTTCTCACACCCTTATCAAAAGTGTCGTGTCAGATGCATCGGTATGTATGTATGATGGTACTCTTTTCATTGACACCAATGCTCTCGGGAGTGATGCGTCGCAAGAAAGTCGCGCCCTCCTTCTTTCTTCGGATGCCACCGTTTCTATGAAGCCAACACTAGAAATCCTTGCTGACGACGTACAATGTTCCCACAAAGCGACCGCTAGCCCTCTCGATAGAGAAGCATTATTCTTCGCAGAATCTCGTGGAATATCCCCGAAAAAAGCCGAAAAACTCCTTATTTCTGGATTTTGGAATGATGCTTTCGAAAAAATAGCTCTGCTTCTCCCAAAAGAAGAAAAAATAAAAGAGCGCCTCCTCTCTCTTCTCTCTCATAAAACAATATTGTAATGCCATACATACCGATTATCAACGGTCGTGGTTTATCGGTAACAATGAGACTTATGCTCAACACGAGTCAAATCAAAAAAGATTTTCCTCTCTTCACACATCATCCAGATTTGGTGTATTTGGACTCGGCCGCGACAGCCCTCAAGACGCAAGGAGTGATTGATGCAGAGAGAGCATACCTCGAGGAGTATTCAACAAATGTCATGCGTGGTCTGTATCCTCTCGCCGAAACAGCCACAGAAAAATTTGAAATGACGCGAGAGAAAATGGCTACGTTTATCGGTGCCAAAAGCTCGAGTGAAATCATCTTCACTTCTGGAACAACAGATGCTCTCAACCTTGTTTCAAAACTCCTCGCTTCACAAATAGAAAAGGGAGATACTCTTGTGACAACAGCAATGGAACATCATTCCAATTTTCTCCCTTGGAAGGAATTAGCAAAAACCAAGTCGGCGGATCTACATATTGTTTCTCTCACAAAAGAAGGAATGATTGATAGAGAAAGTCTCAAAAAATCTATCGATGAACACACAAAAATTGCTTCATTCTCTGCTGTTTCCAATGTTTTAGGGACAATCAATCCTGTGAAAGAAATTATCGCTCTCATTCGCAGTATCAATCCAAAAACGCTCATCGTCATCGATGCCGCTCAAGCAGTGTGTCATATGCCTATGAGTGTTTCAGATTGGGATGCTGATTTTGTCGCTTTCTCAGGACACAAAATGTTCGGACCAACAGGTACAGGAATCCTCTATGGAAAATACTCGCTCCTCGAAACACTTCCTCCTGTCAATTTTGGTGGAGGTATGGTGCTCGATAGTTGCGCCGAAGATACCCTCTATAAGGAATCTCCATATTGTTTCGAAGCAGGCACGCCAAATATCGGAGGAATGATCGCACTCGGTAGTGCTATTGATTATATAGAAAATATCGGGCTTCAGAATATCCATCTTCACGAAACAACTCTTGCTTCGTACGCGATAGAGAAACTGAAAGAAACTTTTGGAGAAGACATCTCCATTATCGGACCAAGTAAGAAGGAGAAGCGAAGTGGCATCATCGCATTCACTCTCGCGAACGTTCATCCTCATGATATCGCTGGAATACTTGGTGAACAAAATATATGCGTCAGAGCAGGAGAACACTGCACAACCCCTCTTCATCACAGCCTCAGACTTTCTGCCACTACTCGTCTTTCACTTTCCATATACAATAACGAAAATGACATCGACAAATTCATTTCAGTCCTCAAAGAAATTCAAGCGATGTTTCTCAATAAGTAATTATAACTCAAAAAGAATTTCAAAAGTTTTTTAGGGAACGTTTAGCGAAATTGCTTCGATTTCGGTAGGGTTCATCTAAAAACTTTTGAAATATTTTCCAGCAATCACTATAACTTCAATTCATAAATACTATGTCTCTCTACCAAGACCTCATCCTCGATCACTATCGCAATCCCCGCAATCAAGGGACACTCAAAAATGCGACTCATAGCGCTGATGCAGCGAATCTTTCGTGTGGAGATAAGCTTCATATAGACATAATCGTCAAAAATGATATTATAGAAGAAGTGAAGTTTTCTGGTTCTGGATGTGCTATTTCTCAGTCATCAGCTTCTCTTTTGACAGAGCATATCAGAAAGCACACAGTGAAGCAGGTCCTCTCACTTGAGCCGAAAGACATTCTCGATCTTATCTTGGTAACGCTTTCTCCAGCTCGGCTGAAATGCGGACTCCTTTCACTCGAGACCGTCAAGAAGGCGCTCAATCAAGAGAAATAAAATTGTATTATACTGGGAGATATATTTTTTTCCTCACCGCAAGACTCCTCGCCTCTCTGTTTTTTCCGAAAAATTTCCTTCACTCGACCGCATCCATAGGAAATTTTTCGAAAACAGAGGACTCTTCAAACAAGTTGCGGAACCAGAAAAAAATATATCTCCCAGTATAATCCACAATCTCATAAAATAAAGAGAGGGTGAAGGTGAGGAGTTTTCGAAAAATAATTTAATAAAAGAAATGTTATGTCACAATGGAAAGACGAAACAAAGCCACACGGTCCAGTAACACTCGCAAATGGATGGACTGTAGAAGTCGATGCCAGTGCCTGCATTGGAGCTGCTCCTTGCACCGCTATGGCTGCCAATACCTTTGCATTAAATGATGATGGGAAAGCAGGCATACTTGCTACTCTTGATCAAGACGATCAGGAAACCATTCTCAATGCTGCTCGTTCTTGCCCTGTCGCTGCTATTATCATCAAAGATGAAACAGGAAAAGTTATTTTTCCGGAATAATCTTTGAAATAAATCTCTCTAAAATAAAAACGGATACGGAAAAGATTTCAAAAGTTTTTAGATGATCCTCGCCGAAGCAATTTCGCCGAATGGCTCCCTAAAAAACATTTGAAATCTTTTCTCGCATTAGCTTCGATTATATGTTTGATGTTCAATAAAAACACCATGGCAACAAAAAAAATCCCAATTAAGAATCAAGTCATAGAGAAACTCAAACTCGTACTCGACCCCGAGCTCGGTATTTCTGTGTGGGATTTGGGTCTTATTTATAACATCCTCATTGATAAAGAAGGTATTTGTACCACCACGATGACACTCACCACTATCGGCTGTCCCTTGTTTGCGCAAATCCAAAAAGAGATAGAGGATCGTATTATGGAGATAAAGGAAATCAATGATGTGAAAGTTGAGCTCGTTTTCGATCCACCGTGGAGTGTCGAAAAAATGTCCGAAGAATCAAAAATCCGCCTTGGTCTTGATTAGTAGTGACATATACAAAAAAGAAAAAATAAAAAAGTTTTTAGATGATCCGCGTCAAAGCAGTTTTGACAAATGGCTCCTAAAAAACCTTTGGGATATTTTTTTATTCCTCCTCTTCGTTATGTATATTTCCCGATAAGCGTACTCAAGGCCTTATCATCAAACGTTTTCTCATACAATGGCTCATCACCTTCGCGGACGAGCGTTTCATAGGTTGGCTTCCCTGTTCGTTCGTAGATGATGCCCAAGGCAAGTCTTTCAAGATCAAAAGCGAGTTTCAATGCTTCCATTTTGCCGGTTTTATCATGCGTTTCATCGACATAATAACATTTTTCCTTGAACCACTGATACGTATTTTGTTTGTTGAACACGACACACGGCTGGAATACATCCACGAGTGCATAGCCCTTGTGAAGAATCGCTGCTTTGATAATTTCTTTCGTTTGCAAAATATCTCCCGTAAACGCACGCGCCACAAATGTTGCATCCAGTGAAAGTGCCACGGCAAGTGGATTAAACTGATCAACAATAACACCGTCTGGCTGGATAGGATTTACGAGTCCTTTCTCGCTCATCGGCGAAGCCTGACCCTTCGTCAAACCATAGATCATATTGTCATGCACGATGTTCGTGATGTCAGGGTTACGACGAATAGTGTGGATGAAATGATTTCCTCCTTCGCCATACGTATCGCCATCACCACTCTCTGCGATGACAGTCAATCGTGGATTCACATTCTTAATAGCAATAGCTGGTGGCAGTGCCCTCCCGTGGAGACCATTAAAATAATTCACACGCAGATAATGAGGGGTCTTGGCGGCCTGACCAATACCCGAACAAATCACAGCGTTCTCTGGTGTGATATCGAGTTCTGAAAGCGCCATTTTCACGATATTCAAAATAGGGAAGTTGCCACAACCTGGACACCAGGCCATATCCGTCCCCCTTGGCATATCATAGAGTTTTTTATCGACCATATGGATATAAATTAAAAATACAAAATCTCAATTTCCAAATAAATTATAAATCCAAACATCTAATCACTTCGACTTCTCGATAATAGCTGCAAATATCTTTACTAATTCTATAGTCTCTTGCAGTAACGGAGCAACTCTTTTTTCTAAATCAGGGTTTGCTTCTATGAGGAGCTGGAGCCAATATACCGTTTCTTTTCCTTCTTTTCGACAAATGCGCATGCGAAAGGAAAAATCTTTTTTGTAACTGTTTCGTTAGCTTCTCTGTAGTTCGCTCCCAGAGAAGTTCCTGATCTTGCCAATTGACTAGAAATTGTGTTATTTATAGTATCTTTTGAGAGACTCCTACATAAATGAATAATACGCTTTCCGTACTCTAGCGTCCGTTTTTCTAAATCATATATTTTTGTTTTTTGAACTTTTTCCATTTGAATTTATTTGTAGCTTGTAATTTTGAGCTTTGGATTTACAATGACTGTTTCAGTCTTGTTACTACTTCTTCCACGGAAAATGGATCGCCATCATATTTGAGTATCGATTCCAGGATTTTCACACCATATTCGAGTTTCAGAAGATTGGCAAATTGCGCTCCAACATTGTTTTCCAAAACTACAATCTTTTTCTTTGAAAATAATTTTTTTGCATTCTCTGGAAGCGGATACACTTGAGAAAAATGGAGACCTGCTATACGATCATCTCCGATAGTGAAAAGGGATTCCTCGAGCACACCTTTATTCGATCCCCAAGAAACAACCATTATTTCTGCATTTTTTACATCACCGATTTCTGTTGGAGGAAGGGATTCCTCACGAATGCCTATCATTTTTCCGAGGCGTTTCTTATGCATAAGTACTCTCATCTCTGCACTCTCTGTGATATGAGCCTGCTCATCGTGTTCATCACTATCAATTCCTACAAGCCCTGTGCCATAACCAGGCACTCCCCGAGGAGAAATACCCTCTGGGGTGAGCGCATAACGTTTATAATCTGCTTCTGTTTTTATGATATGATTTTCTAGCACTCTTTTTCGAAAACCCTCTTCAGGGAAACTTCTTATAGAATCAAGAAAATATTGATCCGTCAAAATGAAGACAGGAATTTGATATTTATCGGCAATAAAAAAAGCTTGCTGTGCTACGAAAAAGGCTTCTTCGTGCGTCCCAGGAGCAAAAATTGCCCGAGGAAATTCGCCGTGCCCAGCGTAGAGGACGAGATTCAAATCGGCTTGCTCAGTCCGTGTTGGAAGTCCTGTTGCGGGTCCTGGACGCTGTCCAATATGCACCACAACCGGTGTTTCAATCATACCTGACAAACTCACCCCTTCAGTCATCAGATCAAATCCGCCACCGGAAGTTGTCACAATAGCCCTGGCTCCTGCATACCAGGCACCAATACTGTGATTGATGGCCGATATTTCATCCTCTGCTTGATCGATAACAATGCCAAATTCTTTTTGATGTTTTGCTAGGAAAGTAAAAAGTCCCGTCCCCGGCGACATCGGATAGGAAGAAATATAGTTACAACCAGCAGCGAGTACTCCAAGTCCTAAAGCATCATTGCCATCAATAAGAACTTCTTTCTCCACAGAAGTATTTCGAGAGAGATTAACTTCAATCCCTTCGTTATAAGCAATATGTTTACCAAAATCATAACCTTTTTTTCCTGCTTCAATATTTTTCTTCACTATTTCCTCTCCTTTGCGTGAAAAGTGTTCGCGAAGATATACTTCGAAAATATTTTCATTCGCTTGAAACATACCAAGCACTATTCCGACTGCTACCGTACTCGTATAAATCGGGTTGCCAAGTTCATTGGCAAATTGTGTAAATGGCACATCAATCACCTGACATGCATTCATACCTGCACATACTTTCTGACGCTCCCCTACAATGAGAGTCTTTTCTGTAATACGCCGTTTCAAATGAGGAATCACACTGGCATCCAGCGCAAAAAGAAAATCGATCCGCTTTACAAACGAGGAGCATTTTTTATTCGTAATACGGATTTCAGTTGAGTTACTCCCGCCACGGATGCGTGACATATACTCTTTGCTCGCGAAAACATTGTAGTCACTCCGTTTGAGTACCTGCATCAGCATCGCTTCAATAGTTTGGATACCCATACCGGCCGATCCGCCAAGCACAAGTGATATATCCCGAGAAAAATGTTTCATACCATCTTCTTTTTATTTTGTATCTGTATTTGAAAATACTTTTTCATTATATCACAAATATACAAAAGTTATTCTTTCTCGAGTTCTTTTTTTACCACCTCAAATTCATTCTCGATTTCTTTGAGACGGGTACGACTTTCTTTGATGAGGACAGTGCCCTCTTTGATTTTTTCCAGTCCTTTTTCGACGTCCACTTCTTCTTGATTATCGAACCATGAAATAATTTCTTGTACCTTCTTCAAAGACTCGCTTAAGTTTACTTTTGACATATGTTTTCTTCTTTGATTAAATTACTTTTCAAAAATTTCTTCGACTCTCACGGTGGCCTTCCCCTCTCCAAGTTCCACAGAAAGTTTCTCGCCAAGCGTTATATCTGTGTAGCTTTTTATAATATGTGTTTCTTTCTTCACAATGCTGTATCCAAGTTTCAGAACACGCGCGGGATCATACTGCTTCAGTCTCTCCGAATGGTAATCAAGCTTCTCTTTCATTCTTTCTATCATTCTCAAAAAACCATTTTCCATACTTTTCTGCCCTTGCGTCAAAAAGTCGATTTTACGCTCTAATAAAGCTTCTATCGTGAATAATTTTTCTCGTAAAGACTGGCGAAGCACTGTAAAGATATTTTGAAAATCTTGTAAATATTCTAGGAGTGTTTTCGCTTCCGTTTCAAGAGTATTTTTTGTTTCTGTTAGTATTTCTTTGAAAAGAAGTGGGAGCTGAGTTTCGAAACGATGCACCATTTGACGAGCCTCATCAAAATGAAAACGCAGTTCTTTCGCAGTGGCCGTTGGTGTCGATACCATCATATCTGAAGCGAGTGCAGAAAGCGTCACATCTTTCTCGTGACCCACGCCAAGAAGTGTCGGAATCTTCGATGAAGCTATCTCTCTCACAAGCGCCTCGTTGTTAAATGCCTGCAAACTTTCCAGGCTTCCACCGCCACGCACAATAACGAGCACATCATATTTCTCAGGATGACGATTGAAGTATTTCACCGCACTCATTATTTCAAAAACGGCTTTTTTCCCTTCCACACTCGTCGGAAAAAAATGTACCTTGAAACCCTGAGCTCCGAGATTCATCGTGAAGTCCCCAATAGCAGCGCCCTGCTCTGAAGTAATGAGTGCGATACGCTCTGGAAATACCGGCAAGGGTCTTTTTCTCTCAGGTGCAAATAATCCATCACCTAAGAGCTTTCTATGCAGTTCCTCATACGCTTTCTGAAGCGCGCCAACTCCAGAAAGTTCGATCACGCTGACTTTCATAGAAAGACGTCCACTTGGTTTGTAAATATCTGGAGCACCTTCGATAACGACTTCATCTCCAATAGCGAGCTTCACTCCAGACACATCATACTGAAAACGGAAGATGAGACAATTCAGCGTGCTCTCATCTTTGCTATCCTTGAGAGTAAAATAAATCACTCGTTCTCGTTCATCAATACTCGATATTTCTCCCTGCACGCGAGATGCCATACCAGAGAGTTCGACATTGAGTCCGTCAAGAAACTGCGACACCGAAAGGGTATAATCTTTCTCCTCTTCATTTTTCATTCCTGTTTCCGCTTTTTTCGTCGCTCGCTGTATCTTTTTCTCTTGATGGCTGACTATGTGTTCTTTTGTTACATCACCATCTCTATCTAAAGTACTGCTTTTGATAATACCCAGCAGTGCCAGTCCGTATTTCCGAAACTTCGCATCTTTGAGTCCTTTTATACAGAGCATTTCTTCTTTGTTCTGCGGAAGTGTCTGCGCCAAAGATTCAAGAACAGCATTCGGAAAAACACGAAAAGTTTCTACACCTTCTGATCGTGCCTGTGTATCCCGCCATTTCCTCAGTTCTTGCAGAAGCGTCATACGGAAAAATATCAAAAAATCATAAGCCTTCTTATTATAGCAAAAAAAGAAAAACCCTGCTTACATTTGCAGGGTTTTCTTCGTCGCCTCTTATACAAGATTATTTCAAGTATTTATCGACGCTCGCTTTCATATCTGTGAAGCTATAAGCTCCTTTGAACGCTTCAGTATTGATAAGGAACTTTGGAGTACCGCTCAGTCCGAAGGTAGTGGCAATAGCTGTGTCTTCTGCGATACGACCATCATATTTTCCGCTGTCCAAACAGGACTTCATATCACTCGCGTTCACAGCACTCTTGAGGAATTCTGCCAAAACATCAGATTTTGTTTTGTCATTCTTCAAATCACCATTCATCAGATTGTATCCAGCTTCACTCATCAGGAGGTCATGTACTTCCCAGAACTTTTTCTTTTCGAAACCACAGTACAATGCCTTGGTTCCCATCTCTCCACTCCCATGTCCATTGGTATATATCCAGACGAAAGAGGCTTTCCCTGCATCAACCAATTTTTTCATCTCTGGCACTGGTGCGAGATATGTGCCTCCGTCAGCCACCATGGTAAATTGTGATCCCGCTTGTTTGTTAAAGTTTGGGTTCTTGCCAGCGGCAATGTTGCAATATGGACAACTTGGATCACTAAACTCTACAAAAACTACCTTGGCATCTTTCTTACCAAAAGTAATATTTTTTCCATTAAATAGTCCTTGCAGTTGATCCTTGGTAATTTCTGGATCCGCTGGTTGTTGCTGTGTTCCTTTGTCAGCTGTAGCACCACCTGAAATCTTGATTGCTTCAATAGATGAAACGATTTGCTTCGTCGTCATAAACATCGTTCCTGCTACAATGAGACCTGTCAAAAGAACAGCTCCTGAAATCAGCAGTGCATCACTCCCAAACTTCCTTTCTTTCTTTCCTTCTCCTTGAGAAGACAATACTTCACTTTCCATAACATTGTTTGATTATTTATTTAGCTTATGTAGTATACCAAATTATTTGATTTTACTCAATGTATCGTTATTTCGAGATACTGCTAAAAACGGAGCATCGAAGGATAAAACACCAGTAAATAGCCCAAAAGAAGCATCAGTATGCCACCGATAAGATTGGACCACTTGGAATACTTTTCTGTCATATGAAGTTTATCGAAGCCCCAAAGAGCCAAACCGAAAACGAGAAAATCATCAATCATATAGAAAAAAATATAGAGCGCCATATACCCTTGTGTCTGCAAAAAACCAAGGTCGTTCATCTGAATAATTTTTGTAAATGCCTGAGGAATACCAATAGAACAAGCAAATTCAATCACATTGACCGAAAAAGCAAGGAAAATAACTCCCAGAGCAGTGAGCCACGTAAATGGTTCGCTCGCGAGTTTCTTGATACGACCAGAAATCTTGGCGCGTCCTTCGAGATTGACCACCTTACACGTACCATCAGAGGTGTACCATTCATATAGAAAGAAAAGTCCTCCTCCGATGGATACTATACCCACTATTGGTGTTACGAAACGATCCAGTCCAACAAAGTCCCAGGTTGTGAACCATACATTCAAAATAAGGTAATACATCACCGTCTCAGCCATTATAAAGAGTCCTGCGATAATCCACATACGCTTGCGTGATCCCATCTGCACCAGCACCAGGAGAAACGTCACAAGGACCCACATCGCACAAGGATTGAATCCATCAATCAAACCCAAAATACCTGACAAAGCAGGTAAAGAATACTGCATAACATCTACAGTGCTTCCTACAAAGGGAATGGTTACAAAAAATGGTTCTGCTTTGGGGGTTGTGCATACCTCATCATCACACACTGACCCCTGCACATCATCAACAGTACTTGATATGCCACTAAGTAATCCTTCGATACCGACGCGGGGTTTGTTTTGATTGGTATCAATCAGGGCTCCTATACGCCTTCCTGTTGTTTCCTCTGAATCAAATCCTTGAAGAATAGCAACACCAATCACTGTGAGAGGCGTAGCTTTTGAAAGATTCTTTTTCTCTGTAAAGAGAGAGAAAAGAGCTTTGCCTTCTTCTGTACCAATATCAATATATTCTATTTCTATCGCATTACCCCTCTTCGTTCTCTGCATCTCAAGATATTTCTTCTCTGCTTGACAATGAGCACAGTCTTGCCTTACGAAGAGTTGAATGAGGACAGGATATTCACTTTTAAGAGACGTTTCTTCACTAGCGAAGGAGGTATGAGTGAAGGAGGAAAAACAGAGCAGGAAGAGAAAAAAAGACAAAGAGCACTGAAAATATTTCATAGATTCAAAAAAATATAAAAAAATATGCACCATTCTATTTCATCTCTGTGTGGTACGAATCATAGCGGTGGTTCATATACGTTATGAGCTCCTGCAGAAAAGGCACGGGGTTATGTTTCGCCAGTATCCAGAGAAAAATATAACTCACCACAATACTAAGAGACTGCAAAAGCTCAAAAATATCAAATCCATGGAGGAAGCCTTTCAAAAAGAAAATATGAAGAAGCATAAGAAGGAGCAAAATGTACACACTACGGTGGAGAAACTTCCATCTTTTTGGCCCGAGCAAACGCACACTCAAAGTATTCGATGTCAGGAGAAGCGGAAGGGTAAAGAGAAAAGCCATCATCCCGAAGAAGAATATAGGTTGCATTGAAAAGAAACTCGTGTTCAAATAAGGCTTGATATAGAGAAGAAATGAAGACGGATCGATAAAATAGGCAAGGCTATGAACAAGAGCAAAACAGCCCATCAGAATGCCAAACTCTCTTCGCATACTCATCAGGAGAAAAAGAATCTTCATCCGAAAGATTCTCGAAAGCGGACTTAAGAAAAGAATACCAAGAAGCATTGTCTCTGCCATACTCCCGAAATCTTTTCTCATTTCTGGAAAAAAAATAAAGAAAAGACTACCAAACGCACCTACAAGCAGGAGTTTTTTCCACAAAAAAATGTGTTTACTCAAAAGAGAAATGAGTATATCGTTTAGCTCAAAACAGATCCCTACCAATGGATCAAAAAATTGAAGGAAACGAATTATCATAGTATGGATATCTCTTATTATTTTTCACTCTGTGTCTGCACCTTCTCATCTCCTGTTGGCACAAGAGGAACCGTGGTGTGTTTCAAACGATAAAAATACATACCAAAAAGAGAAAGAATGATAATTTGGATAATTCCCAGAGTGATCATAATAGGTGTTTGCTTCATATGGCTCTCATAGTATGGTTCATACGCACTTGTCTATTCTAATCTATTTCTCATCTCCTCGCAATCCTTCATTCTTTCCGTCACCCGAGAACTCTCCACGGAAAAAATAGGGAAAGACGAGAAAATATGGTATAATAGTAAAGATAATAGAGATAAAAAATGAACGAACAAGGCGAGCCACTTATCTATACCGACAAACTTCGCGTTATCTACAACCAAGGTGCTCCCAATGAGATGCGCGCCCTTGAAGAAACGAATGTAGCTATTTATCCCGAAGAATACGTCATTATTTATGGACCTTCCGGTTGCGGAAAGTCTACTCTTCTGTATTCTCTCTCTGGACTTCAGAGTGCTACATACGGAGAAGTTTTTTTTCATGGAAAATCTATAGCCAAAATGACCAGACAAGAAGATCTCGAACTCCACCAAACAGGTATTGGAATGATTTTTCAGGCCTTCTACCTCATCGGTTCACTCGATATTCTCGATAATATCTGTCTTCCTAAAGTATTTCGCGGGGAAGAACCGACAGAAAGAAGGAAGGCTGGCGTTCAGCTTTTGCGTCGTTTCAATATTGCTGGACAAGCAGACAAATTCCCGAGTCAGCTTTCTGGTGGACAAAAACAACGTGTAGCTATTGCGCGGTCTCTCATCAATGATCCTAAAATTATCTTCGCTGACGAACCAGTAGGAAACCTCGATAGTGAAAGCGCGGAGAATGTGATGAAAATCCTCAAAGAGCTCAATGAAATCGATAAAAAAACCATTGTCCTCGTCACGCACAATCCTGATCATCTCCCCTATGCTGATCGTGTCATCTTTATGAAAGATGGGGTGATTATCAGAGAGGAAGTACACAAAGAAAAACGTCCGATCAAGAAAATCGAAAGCACTGTAGAGGAAGAAAAACCACCAGAAGAATCTCTCGAGCTCAAGATGCTTATGGCATCATTCAAAAATCTCTTGCCACAACAGGTTGACATATTACTCGTTCCATTCAAAGCGAAACAACTGCTCGCTCATCTCCTCTCACAACTCAATGACGAGCAAGTGACTATGGCAGAAGCCTTTTTGAAAGAGCTCTTATTTAAAAATATCGATCTCCCGACATTTAGTAGCAAGCTCGATATTCCTCTTGATGATGGTGGTGCTGGATGGAATAAAATGCGCGCCAAGTCATTTACACAGCAAATACAAAAAATACTCGAACAAGCACAAAATATCAAGGACAATATCCCTGGAAGCATTACATCCTTTGCACAGTATCTCATTGATCGATTCCATCTTCGCCTCGCTCCGGACCAAGTAACCCAGTTAGAAGATATACTCAGATATCGTATCGAAAGTAGAATTGGTCAGATTGGTCTCCTCAAAGACCTCGACAGTAATATCAGCGAAAAAGGTCTTGGCCTCAACAAAATCACAGCCGAAAAGGTGGTACGTGAAATTGAAATCATTATGCTCCTCAAATATTCTTAATATTCTATGCGCTTCCTCGATCTCCTCAAATTATCTCTCCGTATGTTCAAGGCTCGTACTATGCGAACCTTGCTTACCATTCTTGGTATGAGTGTCGGTATTTCTGCCATTATCTTTCTTGTATCTTTCGGGTATGGACTCCAGCGCACACTCCTCGAAAAAATTACCACATCGGACTCACTCGTTACTCTCGATGTGACGCAAGGTGATGGCACACAAACACTCAATAATGCAACAATCGATGAAATCAAAGCGGTTCCCAATATCACCGCTGTCATACCAGTACTTGAGCTTCCTGGCCAAGGAAAATTCAACGACTTTACTCTTGATGTGAGTACCATCAGCTCTTCAGCTTCACTCCTGAAGAACGAAGGCCTCAAAATTGAAGCAGGAAGATATTTTCTTGAGAATGAAACACAAAATATTATCATCACCTCAGCAATGGCTCGTATTTTCAATCTCGATCCACAAGACATGCTCAATAAAAAAGCCTCTATAACACTTTTTCAGAGTAGCAGTACTGGCCAAGGTTCAGCATATAATCCACAAAAACCCTACACAGTCGTTGGTGTCGTTTCTGGTGAAGAGAACATTATTTATCTTTCGCTTGATTCACTCTCAGATTTTTCTATTGAAAATTATACAAAACTCAAGGCCAAATGTACTTCGACAAATACCTTAAACGAAGTACGCACTGAGATAGAAGGAAAAGGGTTTACTGCCTCATCTATTTCTGAGACTATCGATCAAGCGAATAAGGTGTTTCGTATCGTACAAATTATTCTCATGGTATTTGGTATGATTGCCCTTATTGTATCGGCGATTGGTATGTTCAATACAATGACCATCGCCTTGCTCGAACGTACCGAAGAAATCGGTATTATGAAGGCTATCGGCGCTTCGCGAACGAGTATTTCTCTGATGTTCGTTATGGAATCCACACTTATGGGTTTCCTCGGCGCCCTTGGTGGTGTAGTCCTTGGTTATTCTGAAGGAAAGATACTTAATATGGGTATCAATCTCGTCGCAACCCGATTTGGTGGAGAATCAGTCAATCTCTTCTTCAATCCTACGTGGTTTGTGATAACCGTTATTGCTTTCGGTGCGTTCATCGGATTTCTTACAGGTATCTTTCCTGCCCGCAAAGCTTCTTCTATTGATACTCTCGAAGCACTCAGATACAAATAAAAGAAAGAAAGAAAGATCTTCATACAAAGAACAATGCTACGGAGGCATTGTTTTTTATCTGAAAATAAACATTGAACTAATATGTCGAACGAAGCGCATTTACAATCACCAACGCATCGATTACCTCTTGCAACATCGCTCCATAAAAAGGTGTAATGAAGCCGAAAGCAGCGAAAAGCATACCAAGTGTCGAAAGACAAATACCAATCACAATGCCCTGCAAAGCCACATGATATGATCTTCGTCCGATGTGAATCGCATCACGAATCAGTGAAACATCATGTCCAAAAATTGCGACGTCAGCTGCCTCAATCGAAGCACTATTCTCCGATCCCGAAAAAACAATACCGACATCAGCGAGCGCAAGCGCTGGAGCATCATTCATACCATCACCTACCATACCGACAAGCTTTCCTTCTTTCTGATAACGCTCAATAAGACTTGTCTTATCTTCTGGTCTACATTCGGCATAGATAGGCAGTCTGAATTGCCCAAATATATGCTGTGCATTTTTTTTCTTATCTCCCGTAAGAATACCGAGCGCATAATCTCGCTTTCGCAGATACGTAAACATCTCACCTACATCATTCTTCAGTATATCAGCAAAAGAAAAACGTGCTAACAGAAGCTTCTCAGAGAAAAGATCTACCACAATCCCACTTTGTACGTGCTCTTTTGTTTGTACAAGGCTAAAATTTTTCCCTCCTATAGAACCAAAAATTCCTTCTCCTATTTCTTCATGTACATCTTTTGCTACGAGTAGTTCTCCTTCCGAAAGATAATGTTCTAACGTGATAGCCTTGGCGATAGGATGGAAAGAGTGTTGCTCCAAAGCTGATGCAAGAGCCAAAATATGCTCACGAGAAAATGCTTTGTCCAATATTTCGATATGAGTCATCTGTGGTTCACCCAGAGTCAGTGTGCCCGTTTTATCAAAAAAGAACATTTTCGTTTTTGCAAGCAGTTCGAGAACAACTGGACTTTTAATAATGATATTTTTCCTCGCTGCCTTATTCAATCCTCCGATGAAACTGACAGGAGCCGCGATAAGTAGTGGACAAGGCGTGGCAATCACAAGCACTGCCAAAAATCTTTCCCATTCGGAAGAGAAAAAATACGCACCCAAAGCAAGAAACAATGATCCAAAAGTAAAATAAAAATTATATCGTTCGGCAAGACGAACGATAGGCGCAGGATTCACTTTTCCCTCTTCGACGAGAGAGAGAATCTTCCGATAACTCGAATGTTCGAAATCAGAAAGCACCTCAAGCGTGAGTGGTTCGCCTACATTGACCGTACCACTTTTGAGCACAGTCATATGTGCGTAGACGACTGGTTCCATTTCTCCTGTGATATTTGATTCACTGAGTAATGCTTTATCTGAGAGTAAATATCCATCAAAAGCAAGCATTTCATTGGGACGAATGAGGATATGCTCTCCCTTTTTCACGTTTGAAAGTAGTACTTCTTCCGTACCAGTAGCCGTGATGAGTAAGGCTATTTTGGGAATATTCTCAAACAATCCTTTCAGTGTCTTCTGAGCTCTCTTTGTCCCATATATTTCTAGTGCAGCACTGACAGAAACCATCAAAGCGACCACAGCACCAGCAAGAAACTGACCAAGTATAAGCGACACCACCAGAGCCAAGAAAGCCAGATAATCAAAGTTGAACCTCCCTCTCCTCACACGTACATATGATTCTATAAGCAGTTGTCCTATACCAAGAAAAATCGGAACACCATATAACCATACTTCTCCCAGAAAAAAAGCGAGAAAGATGCAAAGACTAATAACAAAAGGCAAGCGAAACTCTTTACTCCAAAAAATATCAAAGATACTCATTTCGTTTATATTTATATTTTTCCTCTCCATTCTAACACAATCCCTCCCTACCAAAAAGAAAAAACGAGATTGCTCTCGTTTCTCTCTTCTCTTTATTTTTCACTGATGATTGCTGTTTGAATGGATACGGGCGTTAGAGGTGAAGACCCTTCTCCTCCTGATTTTGTCGGTGCTTCGGCAATCTTGTCAACAACTTCCATACCAGCCGTCACAGTGCCAAAGATGACATAATTTTTTGGCAATGGATTATCTTTGTGCATAATGAAAAACTGACTGCCATTGGTATTTGGTCCGGCATTTGCCATCGCCACAGTGCCCCTCGTGTATTCACCAGTAAATGGTTCGTCAGCAAATTTATATCCAGGACCACCCATACCTGTTCCCGTTGGGTCTCCTCCTTGAATCATAAAACCTTTGATCGTTCGATGGAAAATAGTATCATCATAAAACTTCTCTTTCGTGAGAAAGACAAAGTTGTTCACTGTCATAGGCGCATTCTTCGCATCAAGTGCGATTACAATATCTCCGGCGCTCGTCTTAAGTGTCGCGCTGTATGCTTTGGTTATGTCAATCGTCATCTCTGGTTTTGTAGTATACATTTTTTTAGTACTGACTGGATTAGTAGGGTTGGTGATAGGCTTCGACTCAGGTGGAACAGTAGGTGGAACATTTTTTTCCTTCGTTGCTTGACCTGCTGGCGACGTTGGCGTTTCCGTCTTTCCTTTGTCGAACGATAATCCTTCCTTCGGCAAAACCTCTTTCTTCACTTCCTCTGTCGTACATCCTGAGAGAAGGACGGCACCAGCAAGGAATACAAAAAGAGAGAATCGTGACGTATATTTCATAGTACAATAAGCAATAAAATTACATTCCTATTATAAACGACAATCAAAAAAGAAACAACACACTACGCCATTTCATATATATTTTTTCTGTTGACAAAGGGGATAAAAGGTGCTATACTTAATGTGTTGAGATATGGAAAACGGGTGAAGACATTACTTGTCTTGTCCCGTTTTTTCTTTCTTAACATGCGCTAAGCAAAACACCTAAAGGTCGAGTAGGGTCAAAATAAATATAAAAACAAAAAAGAGAAGGTAGTTTTTAAAAAATAAAAATTAACACCTATTATTATGGAACCAAAAATGGAAATAGAAGTAAGTACAGATGAATGTTCAACGGGCGGATGTCCTAACTGTGCTAAGGTAGCAGAGGAATCAAAGCAAAATGAAGAAATAAGCTTCGCTTTTCTCCTCGCTCTTGTCCCTGTGATCAGCCTTACCTTCTTTGGTCAAATGGGTCTTTTATAAAAAAGGATTCTGAACCAAAGGAAAACCGAGCTTCCCAAAGCTCGGTTTTTTTATGGTGAGAAATTTTCTCCTCCTCTCATCCTCTTATTCCAGTAAGAAAAGTGTATACTATTCTTTTTCTCGATCTGCTACCTCCTTCACGAAGGAAGTAAGTCTGCGATCTTCGAGTATTCTGTTCACAAAATGAAGAACAAAAAGTACGAGGATGGCTGAAAGAAAAATCCGGAAAGTGAAAAGTACAGAAGAGGGAATATACGAAGCTACCATTGCATAGTATTTCCGCGGGCCACTCAGTGGTCCCTCAGTTGTAAGCGCTTCATTTACCTCCAGTTGGACTGATGATGCAAAGTGAATCTCGGGTGATGTAAATGGAGATATACCCCATATTGTCATCAGCGCCTTACGTAAAGATTCATCCTGAGCAATTTCGGCTTTTACTCTGATATCATACACTTCTCCTGCAAGTTTATTGATGGTAAAAGGTGTAGTCTGCTGTTCTTGTGGAGTGAGCGAACTCGATAACCAAGAAGTTGCTGGGGAATCAACTCCATCGACTGTAAAAGCAAGAGTAGCAGTTTTTCCAAGAAAGTCTGGAACAAAATCAGCATAGAACGAGGCGGTACTACCAGCATAAGTCTGATAAATAGATTCGCTCAAATCATCACACAAACCATTCGGACAAGTGGCTTGACCAGAGGAATTACTGGTGCCTATGATGTCTTTGTATTGCCCAAGAAATTTCCTCCAAACAGTTGATTCATCTGTAGATTTGAGGGTCACGCTCGGTTCCACAACAATAAAAGTGCGGGTGAGACTAACGGTTCTATCAGTCCTACTCTCACGACCTGTTACTGGCATTACTCCATTGGCAGTAACCGTCACGGTATAGGTATCTCCAGGATTACCCGTCACTGGAAAGAAATTGATCTCGCCCTGAGATTCCGAATCTATATCTCCAGATCCTCCTTTTGCACAAGCATCTGCAACGCGTGCTGTACACAGGAGGGGTACTCCATTGATCGTCCAGCGATGATTGAGATTGATACCCGCCCCTGTGCTCGCCCTAAGACCAATAATCTCATTCTTGATTACTGGACAAATTTGACCCATTCTATAATCATCACAGATAATATTCTCGTTGTCTACCCGAACCTTGACACCATCAGGTGTTGCTCTATGAGCAAAGATTACGGAACCTCCAGTATTGCTAAATTTCACGATAATATCACTGTTTCCTTTACGCCTCCGGTATTCTCCAAAGCTCTCTATCGCGGTCACTTTAAACTGCAAATATCCATAATTTTCAATATCAATAGTATTCGAATTCACCTTTTTAATATTCATTTCTAACGTGATACTATCGAGACCACTTCCCTTGATATTACCAAGCAATTTCTGATCTCTTAAATCAGAAGTAATATCGATCGCTCTACCATTCTCAAAATCACCAATATCCTCTCCTAAAAAGACTTTCCACTCAAAGAGGGTATTGATAAGATTCTTATCAGCATTATCCACCGAAGCCTGCACAGAAAGAATCTCTCCTCCTTTCGGATTGATGCCATCCCTACTGTTACTGAATGTTGAATCATTGACAGGGTTTTCTGGAGTAGCAGACAGACTGAGCGTGAGCTTCGTTGCCTGACCACCAGCAGTCGGGTCTACTAAGCTGTTTGGAATACAGTCATTAAGATCCATATTAAGAGCTGGAATTTCGACAAGATAATTTCTTATCAACTCATTATATGAACCTGATAGTTCTCTAGTAAAACTCGGTGAACATTTCTTATTCGAGAAAGCCCACATTATCATAAAAGAGTTATTATCGTGTTTCGTTGGGATCATCGAATTACCTTCTACAGCCACACCTACTTTATCACCCCTCTGATAGTTCCATATGAAGCTCGATTGACCGAGCCCTGTAGCATTGGCTTCATCCTTATTACCATTATCAGCGGTACTCGGATCACTAGGATTAGTGCCCCAAAACCGTTCTTCAGCAAGAGGGAAACTGCTATCACCGCTTGAGTAACCACCAGGGGCATTCGGGAATAAATGTTTACATTTACTCGTAATAGGACTCGACTGACCATTTGTTGCAGTTACAGCTCTACATGTTGCAAGAGGAATGGCAGCTCCTACTGGTATTGGATTTGATGAATTCAAATATGAATCTTGCACGCAATAAGGATTACCAACACTGCACACGACACTATAGTAATGGTTGTTATCACTCAAACAAGCGGGTACCCCTGCTAGAACGTAGCCTGTGAAATCTGTTTGAACGATAGGACCTGTTGCAGAGGACGATGCAGATCCTCCAGTGTCTGGGCTCGAACTCGATGAGGTATTTATATTTAGATTAGTATCAGCCAGAGTATAATTATCAACCATACAAACAGGACTACGCCCGAAATTACAGGACCAAGACGCATCATAAAAAATAGGTTTAGTATAACCATCAGCGAGTTCATAGTTTGTACCAGAAGAAGGATCATTGACATAACAATAATCCTTCTTTGTTCCCGTTTGGTTATTGCCACCGAAGTGAGCTTTATAGCCATCATTATCTGTATCTGAATTGATTGGTTCATTATCTGAAGGGTCGTACCCATTACGAATAAGAATTTTCGTAGCAGTTACTTTCCAATCCTCTATAGTTACTATGCCATCGTTATTCGTATCACAGGATGATAATTTATTACTCCCGATGTCACAACCATCGCGTCTTAGAAACCACGTATAATATAGATCCTTCTCAGTATTAGAAAAAAATGTAGGAAAAGCTTTTGCAGTTATTCTTTCACCTTCTTTCGGATCGCTCGGACTGAAGAAGAGAGAAACATCAGGTACAGTAGACTTATTCTGAGATACGTTCATTATTTCCCCTTGATTCTGCAGAGCTGCTGAATTGAGATGATACCTCTTTTCTATATCAGACATAACGCTCGAAGCAGATGGAATACTCGGACCACCAAAAAAAGCCAGAGCAGGTAACGCATTCGTAATGAAAAATTGCACGATAAGAATAAAGGTGAGGAAAAAATTGTGTTTCTTTGGACGAAAGTGCATAGAACGTGTAATTAAAAAAAATATCTAATGTGAAATGAGAAAGAAAATATCCACGAGAAAAAGAAAGGTCCAACTTGCTACAGAGGAATACCAGAGAGACTTCGAGAAATATGCAATCATACCTGCAAACGGACAAAAAAGAAGGAGAGGGGCTCTTTGCCAAGAGATATCGTTGATCGAGAATATAAGAAAGAAAATCACTTGCAGAAGAATCCCCCACATATGAAGGTCTTTGAGCCAGAAGATCTGTATCAATCCTCGGAAAAAGATTTCATAGAGCATCACCATTATCGCCATCAGTACAAGTTCGTAGAAAATAAACCACAAAAAGCTTGTCTGGACGAGTCCTGGAAGTATGTAAGCTTCCTTAAATGATGGAAAGAAAAGAACAAGCCACCAAAAAACACCAAAAGCACAAACGACAGAAAGAATACCAAGAGACAACCCTGTCAAAAAATGCCCCTTCCGAAAACCAATGTTACTCAGAGGTTCTTTCATTACCATTCTACTATAGACGAGCGGAATTATCAAAAGGAAAACGAGACTAACAATAAAACGTTGCAAGACAGGACTGAAACTGGCACTTTCGGTAAAGAAAAAAAGAAAAACCAGAGAGAAGATCACTAGTAATCCCGTAGTAAAAAACCGCCTATAGAGAGAAAGAAGTTGTAGTATATTCGATAACATTGCTTAATAAGATATTTTTCAATTACATTGTCCCTTAAAAAACTTTATTTTCTTTCTGCTTCTTCTTTTGCTTTTTTCCAAGCTTTCTTCGCTAAAACATAAAGAACAAACACCATCGCTGTTTCGATAGGAAGGAAATTGAGACCAAAACCAATCGCCTCAACGAGCCCAAAAAAGATAACAATAAGCCCCCGCGTGATCTGCATATTCTGTGCCCCCCCTGATCGATCAAACATCGTCAAGAGAATCCAAATAAGAAAGGAGAGGCAAATAGTGATAATAGTACCAATGCCTGGAAGGGAACCGATAAATACAAGATCAAGCAAGTCTTTGAAAAGAGCAATAATCCCAACACCTCCGTACAGAAAAAGTGACGGTTTCTCTCCGGTAAACTTCGGATTTTCTGAGTGATTTCTCTTCTCTCTTCCTCTGCGTAATGCCATAGGTATACACCATTAACAATTCTCTACCTTCCTGCATCGAAGTCTGCTTTGGCTTGTTCTATTTCAAGAAGCTGTTTCGGATCTGACGTGATAATCTGGTCTTCACTGTAGGAAGCGATGATCTTGATCGCGGCATGTTTCGCTCCAGCAAAGAAAATACCTTCTCCGACATTGCTCTCAAGAAGAAGAAATTTCTCATGATCCGTCAGGTAAAATGTTTCTGCAACCAAATCGATCGATGATGGAGATTGACGGAGAAGTAGCTGCATCGAAGAGTTGGTAATAATCGGCTTCCCATAACGAGAGACATTGAAATCCCCGATATCTTGGGTAATAGTTGTGAGTCCGGTGTAATACTTACGACAACGCTTGGCAATACCAAAGATAAATGAGGCAGCATCTTCGTGTTGCATCATAATCCACGCTTCATCAACGACGATGATACGCTTCTTCATATGCGCACGGATCTCATTCCAAATAAACTGCAGAATAATATACATCGCGATGGGACGCAATTCTTCTTCTAAATCACGAATATTAAATACCACCAACTGATTCGCTGTCTCGATGTTTGTTTGTTTATTGAGAAATCCACCAAAGATACCTTCGGTGTAGCGCTCCAAACGTGCTGCGAGCGATTCCGCTCCTTCCATATTCTCAAGTACTGCATACAAATCAGACATCGTCGGGAAAGAAGCAGAAGTCAGTTTCGAGAAATCTGTTGACTCCAAAATATCCCTCATTGCATAAGTTTCTCGTATCGCACGATCGATAATCGAATCTTCTTCTGGTGTAATAGAGCCAAGCATCAAGTGAAGGAGTCCGATCAAGCTTGCAATAGAATTCCGAAAAACATCTGCGCTATTCTCATCACCGATGTTTGTCGGAAGATCAAAAGGATTGAGATGCACATCAGAAGAAAGAGAAATTTTAAGAAAGGTTCCTCCTACCGCATCACACAAATGTTTATATTCATTTTCTGGATCGATAATAATAACACTCGCACCAAACATCATCGAACGGAGGACTTCCAATTTTACCGTATAACTTTTTCCAGCACCAGACTTAGCAAAAACCACCATATTCGCATTTTCCATCTTGAAACGATCGAAGAGAATAAGACTATTATTGTGTCTATTGATGCCATACAAGATACCTTCATTTGAAGAAAGATCAGAGGACACAAAAGGAAAGGTAGTAGAAAGTGGTTCGGTATTGAGGTTACTTGCCACGTCAAGTACATCACTGGCTAGCGGTCTTGTAGCGATAAAACCTTGATCCATACGCATCACAGCTGGTTTTACATATACGAGCTGAGCTTCGAGAATAGATTCTATCAGCTGAGATTTATCACTGAGTTCCTTCTCGTCTGCACCGTATACTGTGAGATACAGTCCGAAGCGGAAAAATTTTTCTGTTCCTTGTTGTAAATTGGTACGTAGTGATTCGATATCCTGCAAAGCCGTCTCAAGCACAGGATCACTAATCTTCCCTCCTTCGGCTTCGATACTCATCTGTGATTGAACTTGAGTGGAAGATTTACGGAGATTCTTCAATATCTCTGCCGTATCGATCGGATGGATGAAGAAGGCTGTATCCATTGAAAAATCGATATTGATAATAGGAGAAAACCAGTTGGTAGAAAGAAATCTCGGATATGCTACAACAAAATACGTACGAGAAAGAACTTCTCCTACTTGCATCGTATTCGGCGTGAGCTTGATCGCTGGCGGAGAGATGAAGTCACGGATAGTGGTGAGGCCTTCTTGATACAACTTTTCTCCCTCACTCATTTCTGGAGAATCGAAAATTGAGAACATTCTCTTCTGAAAAGGAGCTTTTTTCGAATCTGTTTTCTTATCAATAATTTCGATACCTTGAGTCATGATTTTGAATGCTTTTATTTTTTAGAAAGATGATATTTCTACGCTGTTAATATCTTTTACTACCGAAGCAGTGAAGAGTGTCGGATTGTAACTGTTATAGAGGATTTCGATAATTTCTGCAGTATTGAGCGGTGCAACGCGTACGCCTGTACCACTAAGCGCTTGTATGACATGTTCTACTCGTTGTAAGAGCTGAGAATGATATGTTTCAAAACGTTGATTTGTTCCTCCTCCTGAAGCCTCTTTGGGACGAAAGATACCAAAGAGTTTGTTCTGCAAGCCTCCCTCTTTGTCTTCTGCCGGAGAAAAAGGGACAACGACATAGAAATATTTCGACATAATACTCGAAATGTCCGTCAAGTTTTTAATAAAAAGCTTATACTCACTAATCTGAAAACGAAGTAACTCACTCTCTTGTTCCTTTTCTGCGCCATTCAAAAGTTCGATGTATGGATTGATATTGAAACGACGAGAAGAAACGACAATCTGGAGAGGAAAGTCGAGAGAGTTAAGAAAGGATTGATATTGACCGATAATAGCATCTTGTTCTTCAGAAGACTTCAGGTCAAAGTTAATAGAAGAGACGAGAAGTATCGAACGAAGTGATCCGTTCTTCATCACAATGGCACCATCGCGAATCTTATCCACATCTACATACTGTTGTGTACTCGATCCTCCCTGTGTCCCTTTCTTTGGATTCAAAAATTCCATTTTCTTACTTTTATTTTTTATCTTTTATCTTTTTCTTCTTACTTACGATCCATATTCTGATTGTCGAGTATTTTTGCAAATGCTCGAAGCTTCTCTTCACTCATTTGTTTCGATGGGACTATTTTATGTGACTGTGATATATCAACTGGCTTTACTTCAGGCTTCTTCTCAGCAGAGCGTCTCCATACTGCTATTTTTGGCCTAAAAAGGAAGAGGACTGTATAGAAAACAAATGTCGTCATCGGAAAGCCGTTTGGTCTATAGAAAGCAAAAATAACAAAGAGGAGGACAGTCGGAATGGTCGCAATGATAAAAAGTGTGGTATCGAATAGTTTGAAAAATAACATAATCACTGTACCCATACCAATCATCCAGCCTAACTGCTTCCAAGTAAGTGGGCCTGCGATCTTGTCTTCGACATCAATAAATTGTGGAACACTAAACATCATATACATTCAGAACAAAAAAATAACAGACAGAGGCAAACTTTCGCTTCACTCACTTCGTTTGGTAATAGACAGAGCTTCTCACTGTTTCTTTATTATATCACACTCACTCGAATGTACTAATTATCTCTGTGTGATGGGCGAATAATAAATGGATTGGCATCTTCAAATACTCTTGGCCTTGGCTTCTTTATAGGTATGTCTGGCATCACAAATGGCACAGCTCCTGACAGAGAACCTGCAGGAACGGCTTTTTTTGTCACAACAAATGGTTTTACTTCTTTCTTCTCTTCTCTTTTCACCTCGTGTTTCGTTTCCATTGTTTGTGTCAACATTTCTTTCTCTACCGGAAAAATATGACTCGAAGAAAAACGGAGTGTATTATCACTTGAAGGAGAAGGAGTATCTACTCCTTGATGAAAAGCCAGTCCTGGTTTCATATGAATCTCTCTTGCTTTCGGCACTGAATCATTCACTGGAGTTACCTTTTGACTCCCAAAAGTAAATGGTGACCTATTGGTCATCTGAACAGGCGGTTTGTTCGTAGCCACTACAGTCACATCACTACTTATAGGAAAAATGATTTCCTGACTCTCCACATCAATCGAAAGTGGAAAATTTCCTTCGATAGACTTGATAAGCAAACTGACATACTCTCTTTCTATTGGAGAAAGTTTCTTACCATTTTCAGAGCGGAATAAAAAATCACCAATCGCTACGCTGTCGTGGTGTCCCACACCGAGTTCATCACGATAATACTTGATCCAATATGAAAGCGATGGACGAACAGGTTCACCTTGTGTTTTGATACGAATTCTTTCTTTGGTAATGAGTTGGTCACCTAATCTTTCATATTGAGAAAGAGCCTGCAGTACAGGAAGGTTCATCGTCACTTTCTTCGGCATTATTTCTTCTTCTTTTTCTACTACCAACTTTGGCTCAATAGTGAGGATCTCTTTTTGAATAAATTGTACTATAGCTTTTGCCTGATTGGGGTCGCCACCACCAGTGGTCATAAGCATCGAGCCAATTTTCGCTTCACATGCTTCGAGCGTGAGTTCCTTGAAGAATATCTTGCGAATGAAAAGACTTATATATCCAGTGGACATATTACTAATACCAAACTTTTCCTGTAAAGATTGTATCTTAAAGAATATTTCTTTAGAGGTGAGGATGTTTTGTTCCTTCTCTGGTAATGATCGTAGGACATCCCAATCTTCGGCATTGGCACCACATTTTCCAGATTGAACAGATCCATCAGAAAAAACCATCATGGGAAAATAAATCAAAATTGCACTGTTTTGTTGTTCTGTCATAGTATTATTTTCTCCTAACCGATGGCATCATTAACTGATTTATTAAGCTTCTTTCTGATTTCCTGTACTCGCTGAACATCTTCCATTATTCCAGACCCTTCGAGATCTCTTATGTGCTGACGCGCCTCATTTGCATATCTTGGATCAGTAAAGATTCTCTGTTTTGCGACTTCTTCTGCTGTCATGCCATCAAAAAGATCTTTGACAGCTGCTTGCGCAGACCCTCCTGGTGCTGACGCTGCCACTGAAACAAGTGTCCCTGTACGCCCTTCTTTTCTCATCTTGCCATCAAGCTTATTCTTAACAGCTGGGTTTACATTGGCTATTGACTGATATTCTGCATCAGACATATTAAGTGCATTGTCACTCGCTTTATCTATGAGCGCAACGATAGCCTTCGTATTATTTCCTAAACGTCCAATTGCAGCAGCAAGATCAGCTCCCATGTTATAAATCTCTGCCCCAGCTTTCTTGGTTAATTCCTCTGTCTTTTCAGGGATTGCACCAGCCATACTTCTGTTAGCATGTGCCATAGCACTTATAGCTTCGTTCATTTCTGCGCCATTTCGAAGCATGTCTTTTTTCGATAAGATTCTTGTTGCTGCTTCTATTTCAGCATTATCCGTACCACTAGTTCGATCGTTCATCCTTCTACGGAGTTCTCCTTCACTCATGCGCTCTTCTTCCATCTTCTTCTCTGCTTCTGCCACTTTCTTATTATGTTGATTTTCTACAACACGATTATAACCATCTCTGCCACTACCGACACGACCAGCCACTCTTTCTTCTTTTTGTTTTGATGCATCCTTCCAGTATTTCGGCGTAGCAAACTTAAGAACCTTATTATTTTCCGCACGTTCTTTCAATCCAGAAACAACACCTCTTGTATAAGCGTTATTTGTTAGAGGATTATTATACGCTTTCTTCCCCATCCATTTGGAGAAAGCTTGACCCTTACCCACAACAGAACCAGCACCGGCGATAGACATTTTCTGAGCAAGCCCCATCGCTACCCAAAGCATAATGATTGGAATAGTGAAGAGGAGCATCGAAGCGTAGAAAGAAGGCTCTATCGATGTCGTTCCTGCAACCGTTTGCATACCCTGTATCAATTTACTACTCGTCCCCGCCGTACCCGCTCCCAGAGAAGAAAAAACTCGCACAGACATAAGGAGCATCAGCATCGCTGCAGGACCAAAAAAAGCATATTTCCAAAAATTTTCCCACCACATCTTACCATATGTGTCGAGTTTTGGAATAATAGAAGCAGCGAACCCCACGGATGAAAACATAACCAAAACAACAAGCACTACAAGGCGAATCACAAACATAACAGATAAAACGAGGAGTGTGACAGAAAAAATGAAAAGAAAAACAATGGCCATCAAGATACGAGATACATCTGATTCATCTTTCTTTGGTAATAGCTTGGTTTCAAGAGCTGTCGCGGACATCACCTGACCGAAGAGATCTGTATTCCCACCCTCTCTCGCCATCATCTGATTGGCAAAGAAATACATCGGGACATTGGTCATATCAATGAGCGCTCTCGATACTGGAAAACTGAAGTTGATGAACAGTGCTGCCAGTACCAAACTGAGGAGAGTTTTCTTGAAATTCTTCTCAATTTGGAAAATGACAGAGAAGGCGGTATACAGCAAAATAAGAATAAAGAAAAGATTGAAAAAATCACGAATGAATTTCCATGATTCATACACACCTGGATTGTTCATGAGTTCCTGGATACTTTCTGGCTTGATTGCCCATTCAAAAATCGTAATAGCTAGAGAAGCAAAGATTCCAAACATCACAAAAATACCATAGAGAATTTCATTCACCCATGTACTTGGGTCATACCATGTAGCCTCTGCAAAATGCGTTTGAGTCAAAAAAATAACACCACAAAAAAAAGGGAGTATCAAAAAGAAGATCAGGCGATTTTTTTTTCTATTTTTTTCTGTAAAAACCATACATCTCTCAAATAATAGAGAGTCAAAAAATTATCTACATACAGTATACCACAATAAAAAAAAGAAGGAAGGATTTGTGTCGACACTTCCTTCCTTCTGTTTCTCCTCTTCTCATCGCTCGTCCTAGTAGATGAATCCTTTGATTGAACGACTGCTCGCAGAAAGCGTTCTGCGATCAACTTTCCCCCACTTCACATAGTTCATTTCGCTCACGGTAATAGTATCTCCACTGACTTTCTCTACGAAAGCCACATGGCCATAGTATCTGTTTTCTGTCGTCACCATAATAGCACCCACTTTCGGAGCACGGCCCGTCTTGTAACCGAGTGCTTTTGCTTTGTAGAGCCATGTTCCAGCATTACCACTCCATGGGACATAACGCTTGGATGCTACATACCACGTACACCAACCAAATGGGAATCGGTGTCCTGTACCTGCTTTGCCATCAAGCGTGCGAAAGCCAGAGGATACGTCTTTGGCAGTTCCTCCTGTCGAAGAAGCGTATTCACGACGCTCGATGGTTCCGCCCGTATTCACAGTACGAGGCGCAGATATTTCCTTCTTCCCACCAGGAATAATAATCACATCACCAACAGAAACTTCACCATTGGCTGGTAATCCATTGTAGGCAATAATCTTGTCTTTTTCTGCCTTGTAATTATTGGCAATCGAATCAAGTGTATCTCCCGCTTTCACGGCATAGGAGAATCCTGCGACAGGCAAAATAAATATCTGATCTCCTGGCTTTATCTGATCAACATTATCGAGATCATTGGCCCACAAAATGGTATTCACAGTAATGTTATTCCTCGAAGCAATACCGCTCACCGTATCGCCTTCTACTACAGTATAGATTTTGACGCCACCTTCTTCTTCTGGATCTCTCGAAATAGAGCTTGTTTCCGTCGAAAGTATGGCTTGATTCGAAGTGAGTTGTCCCTGCATATCGAGGAGTGAAACTTCGTCTTTCTGGTTTGGATCAATAGTAAGAGAGGTATTAGCGAGTGGCACAGAAGAAAGATTCTCTCCTTTACTCACCTGTGCTGCTTTGTATTTCCTCGGTGAAGAGGCAATACTAGCGCTCTCAGCACTCACGTATCCAAACAAAGGACTATTCGCATCGTTCCCCTGAGTCAAGTTACTGGCAGACACAAGAAGGGTACTCGAGGCCACGATAGAAAAAGCAGAGTAGTTTCGAAAGACACGGACGACACGATAACCAGAAGCCTCTTTCAAAGAATGAAGAAGATGGGTTTGATACTCATGAATATGTGTATGCAGATCCCTCGTGAAACGATGCATATTGATTTCTTGGTATCTTTTCTGTATATGAAAGAAAAAAGACTGCACGAGTCTTCTGCCCGCCATCATGCGAGCTTTCAAAAAAGCAATTGGGGATAAAGTTTTTATAAAACTTTCACCTTTCAACTAATAAATACTGTAGATATATTTTCTCTTCAAAAGAAGAACAAAATAACCATCGAGGATTTATCCTAATTTTTACAAAGTTCAGTATACCCTTTTCTATACCCTCCGTCAATCTATAAAAGACTCTTTTTCCATTTTTATGGCTCATATAAAGCTTATTCTATGTGCATAAAAAAAATTATTGGCTCATATAAAGCTTTTTAATTTTCGAAAGAGAAAAAGACTGTTTTTCAAAATGCACTTTCATTTTTTCGAGGCAAAATGTGGTATACTCTGAGTATCAGAGAGAATACTTTTTACTATCTCTCATATTTTATTCTCCATTTGCTTGTATCTTTCCTATGCTTTCAAAGAAACAAAAAAATACAGAAATAATGGCTTTAACAAAGCAATTTTGTGATCATCTCGAAATAGAGATGAATAGATCAAAACGCACTGTGGACAGCTATATCCGCACACTTTCCTATTTCTTTCTGTGGGGAAAGATAGAAACCCCCCAAGATATCACTGCTGAAAAAGTACACGAATATCGAATCTACCTCAACAGAAAAGTCACGAGAGAAGGGATGACTCTCAAAAAAAGTACTCAGTCTTACCACGCGGTAGTCATCCGTACTTTTCTCAAATATCTTGCGAGACAAGATATCAAAACCCTCACGGCTGAGAAAATTGAAATAGGGAAATCTCCTGATCGTCAGGTAGACTTCCTTGAATATGAAGAAGTAGAAAGACTCCTCACCTCTGCTGACGGAACAACAGAAAGGAATCTTCGTGACAGAGCAATACTCGAGCTCCTGTTCTCTTCTGGGCTCCGTGTATCAGAGCTCGTCAGTCTCGATCGTGACCATGTAAATCTGGATAAGGAAGAGTTTAGTGTTCGTGGCAAAGGAAGTAAGCTCCGCATCGTTTTCATCTCTCCTGATGCGAAAATCGCTCTCAAAAACTATCTTGACCTTCGTGTTGATGTCGATCCCGCTCTTTTTATTGCATACAGGAAGCCTGGTTTGGTCAATAAAAAGGCGAATATAAAGGAAAGTAACCGCCTCACCGTGCGCAGTATCGAACGTCTTGTCAAATACTATGCCGTCAAGGCCGGTATCGTCAAAGACGTTCATCCTCATACCCTGAGGCACAGTTTTGCTACCGATCTCCTCCGCAACGGTGCTGATATCAGATCAGTCCAATCAATGCTCGGTCACGCTTCTATTACTACCACTCAAATCTATACCCACATCACCAATGAACAATTAAAAGAAGTCCACCAAGCTTTTCATGCGAAGAGAAGGCGGGGAAAGATGAGCGATAATAGATAAGGGATAACTCTTGTTTTCTTATCCATTATCCTGCATCACTTTTCTATTATCTTTCTTCACAGTTTCTTCAAAGGCGCTACTCCGAGCATCATTTTCTTCACTCCAGCACGCTTGAACGCAATAGTAGCCAGCGTGCCTGAAAGAGAGATGATAAGTCCTCCGCCAAACTGTGGATGCTCTACCATATCACCCGCTCTGACGTCGTCTGCGGTAAGAGGCTGATCTGGAGCACTCTTCCCACCGTCCTGAGAGACACTCTTTGCCATTTTCGCGAAAGAAGAGCTTTTTTCTAATGCACCATCAAAACTGTTTTGATGGTTCCTTTGTGAAGCAAATGACTTCTGAAAATACCGTTTCCCCAGCATCCCTGACGAAACCAATTCTGCTTCATGAATCAGCTCTGCTGGTATTTCTTCGAGAAATCGTGATGGCGGATTGACCTGTGTTGAGCCAAAAATAGTCCTCTGTTCGGCGTGGAGTAAATAGACTTTTTCTTTGGCGCGGGTGATACCCACATACATCAGTCTTCTTTCTTCTTCAAGTTCTTGGGACGAAAGTGCACTTCTCGAATGAGGGAAAATACCTTCTTCGAGCCCCAGCATAAACACCTGTGGAAACTCGAGTCCTTTGGAGCTATGGATAGTCATCAGATGGACGACATCACTTTCCTGACTAATACCATCGGTGTCAGAAGAGAGGGCTACTTCTTCGAGAAAAAGATGGAGAGCCTCACTTAAGGCCGTATCGCTATATTTTTTTGCAACAGAAAGTAGTTCTTGGACGTTTTCTTGACGCACTTCCCCTTCGCTCGTCCCATCGGCGAGGCTATCGAAATAGCCACTTTGCTTTGTAATAGTGTCCAAAAGTTCAGGAAAATACAAATCCGTTCGTCTGTCCATCTCAGCTCTCAGCTTGAGAAAAATATCCACGAAATCCCTGATAGCCTTTATTTTTACTGGTCTCAGCCCACTTGTTTCAGGCGTCATTTCATACCCAGCGTCAAAAAGATCAAGTCCCTGCTCCTTGCCAAATTGTATCCATTTATCGAGTGTCGATTTACCGAGTCCACGTTTTGGCTCATTGATAATTCTTTCCAGAGCAATCGTATCGCGAGGATTTTCAAGAAGGCGCACATACGCAATAATATCTTTGATTTCTTTGCGTTGATAGAACTTGAGACCACCCACAACCCGATAACTAATAGAATGACGGAGGAACATTTCTTCTACAATACGTGACTGAGCATTGGTACGGTAGAGTACTGCAAACTTATCGAACGAAAGACCATCAGTATGTTTCTTGGCTATTGTTTCAGCGACAAATCTCGCTTCAGCCTCTTCATCTTCGGCAGGACAAATAGTAATGAGTTCACCCGACTTCACATCTGTCCACAGCTTCTTGTGCCGTTGATTGACATTCCGTGAAATAATACCGTCAGCAGCATCAAGGATGATCTGTGTCGAACGGTAGTTGCGATCAAGAGTAATGACCGCTGCATCAGCATAATCTTTCTCAAAATTAAGAATGTTCTTTATATCCGCTTGACGCCAGCCATAAATAGATTGATAGTCATCGCCGATAACAAAAATATTGTGATGTTCCTTGGCGAGCAGATAAACGAGGAGATATTGTGGGTAGTTTGTATCCTGATATTCATCCACCATAATATACTGAAACATCTTCTGGTACTTCGCGAGAACCTCTGGATACTCCTGAAAGAGCTTGACGGTGAGCATAATGAGATCATCGAAGTCGAGTGCATTCGTTCTCCGAAGTTCGCCTTGATATTCGGTATACACTTTGGCAATCATCTCTTCGAAATAGCTTCCGGCCTGCAAAGCGAACTGCACCTCATCAACAAAAGCGTTCTTTGCACGTGAAATACCATCCATAATAGCCCTTGGTTTGATTTGATCAGGATTGATTTCGAGTGCCTTCATCGCCTTTTTCACGATAGATTCCTGGTCTTGACTATCGACAATATTGAAACTCTTGCCATATCCCAATACCTCTATATCACGACGCAAAATACGACAACAGATATTGTGAAATGTCCCAATGTACTGAGGCAAAGCAACATCGCCGTATTCTGCAATGTCGCTTTCTTTCAAAAGTTTTTCAATACGTTCACGCATTTCCCCTGCCGCTTTGTTCGTAAAGGTCACCGCTAAAATAGCGTTCGGGGATACATTCTTCTCACTCATGAGATACGCGATACGATGTGTCAACGTTTTTGTTTTTCCTGATCCAGCACCCGCGAGTATCAGAACTGGTCCTTCTGTGGTGAGTACCGCTCGTAATTGCTCAGGATTCAACCCTTTTTCCCAGAATTTCATACATTTTTTCGATTATTCATAACTGTGTCATTCTAACATATTTACACGGAACACTCTATTTTCTATGCTGTTTATGCTATATTAGAGATATATGAAAAACTTTTTTTCCCGTTTTGTACGAAGCCTCGAGAATGCTGAAATTACTCTGCCGTTTTTCGTGGTGACTTTCTTCTCTCTCATCCTCGTGAGACTCCTCATTGAGAACGCTTTCGGACTTTTTTCGGAACACACTTTTTTCTTCTTTTTCTTCGAATTCACGCACACTTTCCTTTTCTTCCTCTGTTCATTTCTTCTCCTGGTCTTTCTCGTTCGCTATGCTGGCGATATCAGTCTAAAAAAAGCGACAAACATTCTTCTCTTCGGCTTCCTCATTATTCTCACGCCACCAATCATTGATAATATTATCTTTCATGGGCGGTACTTCTGGAGTTTTTATGAATTTGATGGTTTCCTCGGTCTCATCTATCGATTTTTCACATTCTTCGGTGATACACCTGATATGGGTATTACCTATGGTGTACGCGTCGAGGTAGCAGTGGTGACCGTCGCTCTCTTCGTCTATACCTACATCAAGTCACAGAGCAAGAAAAAAGCTTTCATCGTTTCTCTTATCACCTATGCTCTTCTGTTTATCCTCGGGACATTTCCTGCCTGGCTCACGCTCGGTATTCTTTTCTTCCAAAAAAGTTTCCTCGCTATCAATCAGAATGATGTCGCTGGACTTTTCCTCACTCCACAACATATTTTTTCACGAGACTTAAGTGACTTTCGAAGTGTACTCAATGTAAAGATGAGTATCGTTTACAGTCTACTCGCTACTTTCCTGGTGGGACTCCTCCTGTACAAGAAATATACTTCTTATTTCTTCGCACTTCTTCATAATATTCGCATTCCGCAAGTCATCTATCATGGCGGACTCTTGTTTCTTGGAATGGCGCTGGCTTTTTTCTTTACCGATGCTTCAGTAACTCTCGATTTCTTTCATATCACTGGAGCACTCGTTCTTCTTATTGCCGTGGAAAGTGCATGGATGGCTTCAGTACTCTGGAATGATATTTTCGATAAAAATATCGACAGTGTCACCAATACGAATCGCCCGCTCATAACCAGCGCTATTCCCGAAACACTCTATAATACCTTGGCCATTCTTTTCTTCGTCACCTCACTCATCTTCTCGGGTATTATGAGTTTCGGAGCGATGATGATACTACTCTGCTACCAAGCTATTGCCTGGCTCTATTCAGCGGTGCCACTTCGGATCAAACGTTTCCCTATTATTGCCACTCTCTTTGCTGGCTTCGCAGGTATTCTTATTCTCATTATCGGATTCATTCTGGTCGCTCCAGAGAAAAATATATACTCCCTGCCCTTCCCTATTCTGGCTTATTTATTTTTCGCATACACCCTCTGTCTTCCTATCAAAGACTTCAAAGACATTGCGGGTGATAAAAAAGATAAGATCTATACGTTACCGGTTCTTCTCGGCGTAGAGAGAGCAAGGATCCTGATTGGAAGCTCTGTGTTCCTTCTCTATATGTGGAGTCCTATCATCCTGCATGCACGCTCCCTTTTCTTCCCTGCACTCATCTTCGGGAGCGTAGCTTTCTGGGCGATACAAAAAGGAGAAGAAAAGAATACATCTTTCTTCTCCTTCCGAAAATTACCTGGAATGGTTCTTGCCATCACTACTCTTTATGGACTCGCGATACTATTGCTTTTATTCTAAAGAAAAAATGTGCTTTTGAGTGCCGTTCAATTGAAAAGAGTATTAAAAAATCTTTTGTAAGTTTTCCCAATCATCTGTAGACAAGGCTTGGGCACGAATATCGCTACGCAAACCAAGCTCTGCCAATTTTGCCTCAACCATTTCTTTGGACACATTCAAACTTGACGAGAGATTATTCACCAGCGTTTTACGCCGTGCTGAGAATCCAGCCCGAGCAAGACGAAACACTTTTCTGTCTTCTTCTTTGTCATACGCCCTTCTCGGAATAATGGAAATCACGGCGCTATCTACTTTCGGCGCTGGTTCAAAAGATTCTTTGGATACAAAGAGTTTCTTTTCTACCGTAGCATAATACTGTGCCATAAGAGACAAGAGGCTCATCGATCCAGCTTGTGCTGACAGTCTGTCCGCTACTTCATCTTGCACCATCAGTGTCATCGATACCGGCTGATAAGGAAGAGAGAGGAGTGTACGAATAATAGGCGCTGTGATGTAGTACGGAATATTGGCAATGATTTTATAGGGATGTTCTGAAAACTGAGATACTTCCAAAACTTCCTTCAAATTCATATCCAGAATATTTCCTTCAAGGAGCGACAATCCTTCTGATGCATTGAACCTTTCTGTCAGATGAAGAACAAGCTCGTGGTCGAGCTCAATCGCCATCACCTTCTCTGCTCTCTCTACTAACTTCGAAGTAAGTACCCCTGTGCCAGGACCGATCTCAAATACCCAGTCCGTAGGCTGTACATCAGCGAGCGCCAGAATATTTTCAATAACAGTTTCATCCTTGAGAAAATTCTGTCCAAGACTTTTTTTCGCTTTGATGGACATAGAAATATATATGAGGATAAGAAACTATCATACCAGCTCGTCCGAAAAGAGGCAACCTATTTGTACCTCAGTGCTTCGAGAGGATCGATCTGACTCGCGCGTCTTGCAGGTACGATAGCTGTCAGAAACCCAACGAATGCACCGAAAATAATAATCAGTACAATAAACCATGTTGGAGTAAAAAAGAGATTCACTGATGTCCCGCCAAGACGCACGGCCAAAAAATTGATTGCAATGTTGAGCCCCTGACCGCCAACAATCCCAAGTACCACCCCACCAAGTCCTCCGAGGAATCCCATAATAATTGACTCCCACAAAAATAAGATGGAAATAGTCATATCTGATGCTCCGATGGATTTCATAATGCCAATCTCTTCGGTGCGTTCCATAAGGGTAATAGTCATCGTATTAAACATACCGATAGCCGAAACGACGAGAGCGACGATACCAAAACTCATCAATACAATTTGTACAATTGAAAATATTTTATTTGCCTGATCAATGGTATCAGAGAGTGATGATACGAGGAGTCCTTCTTCAACGATTTTTTCCCTGACAGATTGCATCACATTACTCGACTGACATTTCACTTTGAGTTGTGAATAATGATCAATAGCATCTGGAGGAAAAGAGGCAGAATGGACATAAATAATATTCTCTTCACTTGGCACAACACCAATGATTTTGTATGCGTGCTCAGAATCAATCTTTTCGAGTTTATCCTGCACATCTTCTTTGGTCGCACGTGAAACAAAAAAAGTCAGTTCAATCGGCTCATCAATAATATTTTTTCCATCTTTCTCGAATACTCTTGCAAGTGCTGAGGAAATAATAATTCCTCGAGTATCAGCATCACTGATCATCGACCCTTTCTCCAAACGAGTACCACTGAGTTTCATAAAATTTGGAGTCGTCCCAACAACAGTAAGATCGAGCGATATATCACCAATAGTACCCTGTGCTGTAAGTCGGGATGATGGACTCACTTCTACTACTCCATCAAAAGATTTTATCTTGTCTATGCGCTCCTGATTGATAGGAACAAAAGTTGAATTGGCTTCCGTCACATCAAGCGTCACCAAAGAATCTGATGTTGTGATACGATCAAGAAGCGCCTTTTGAAGTCCATATCCAAGAGAGACAAGAAAAAGCACCGCGCCGATACCGACACCCATACCAAGAATAGTAAGTGCCGTTCGCATCTTGCGAGCTTTGAACATACGAGTAGAAAGAGTGAAAGCATCAGAAAATTTCATACGGTAAATTTTTTAATACTTAATAAGACAAATCATTTCTACTTCTCGCGCCACTCGCTCTGCTGTAAATTTGTGCATCCCGAGTCCTCCATTTTTCCATGCAAGGTCGAGAAGATGATCAAGACCTTCGAGATCGGTTTTGTTCTCGAGCCGTTCGTGAAGAAGAGATTGAAAGCGTATCATATGTTCTTCATTTAATTTGAGATCAAAAAACTGATTGAGGTACGCACTGAGACTTGCAACTTCTTCACTCGGTTTCTCTTTAATTTTTCGGGCAAGCATTACCAAATCATCAACACGGTGAGAGAATGAATCTGCACGACGAGCATTCCAGCTCGCTCCGCCAAGAGCCATTTCTGTATCAAGCATAGTATTCAGTTGGTCTCTATTTAGGTTTTGAAAAAGATACTCCTGCAAAAATCCTTCTGTTATTTTTACCTGTTCTTCGGTAATCTCAGAGAAAATATGAAACATGAGTTGTTTAATCTTGTAAGGCATAAGAAGAGTAGCTACCTCCTCTTGAGGCATACCTTGGAAAGAACGAAGGAGCATCTCGAGTTCTGGTGAACGCTTGTCTGCTTCTATTTTTGGAGTAGCGGTCACTACTGGAAGAAGAGGTCGTTTTTCTTTGTGGACTTCCTCTCGTATGAGCTTACCATCCTTCATAAAAATATTTCTATCTCCATACGGCAAATGGTTTGGTTCGTGCGTAACGAGAATAATAGTCTTTTTATCTACCTCATTGAGCTCTTTCAAAATAGCCATTACGTTGGTTGCTGAAGCACTATCGAGGTTTCCCACTGGTTCATCAGCAAAAATAATGCCCGGCTTATTGATAAGTGACCTCGCAATAGAAGCTCTTTGTTTCTGTCCACCAGAGAGTTCACTCGGAAATTTGTAGGCTTGTTCCAATATACCAAAACGTTTGAGGAGTTCCATGCCCTCTTCTCTTCTTTTTTTCTTGTCCTCATTGCGAAAAAGTTTTGGGAGACAAATATTATCAATAATAGTGAGTGAGGGAATAAGAAAAAACGCCTGGAAAATAATTCCCATACCTGTCTGATGATAGAGGAGTTTATCTTTCTTAGTCATTTTGGAGAAAGCTTTACCATTGCAAAGAATCTCTCCGGATGTTGGAGCCTGGAGGGCTGCGAGAGAATAAAGGAGCGTAGATTTTCCACATCCCGATGGTCCGAAGACAATCACAAATTCTTCAGGATAGATGTCCAAACTCACGTCCTGAAGAGAACGCATTTCATTCTGTTTTCCCAGATTGTACGTGACATTCAAATTCTCGACATGTAAGAGTGACTCAGGCATCGTTTCAATATCATACTAAAATTATTCTCATTCTCAGTATACACTATTTTTCATTTTTTCTACACCCACTCCATAGAGTATCAGACTCAAAGAGCCTCATATCTCTTCTCAAAAATACACTGAAAAATTCGATTCCCCAATAAAGAAATTAATTCGTTATCTCTTCCATCTTGACAGTGATGACGCCTGCTCCAATAGAAGCAATCTTGGCAAAAGCTACTTTGTCGAGATCAATGATACGACCAGGGACAAATGGTCCGCGATCATTTATTTTCACGATGACACTTTTTCCATTGGCAATATTCGTCACTTTCACGAAACTGCCCTTAGGAAGCCAAGGATTGGCAGCAGACATTGTGCCAGTATAGGCGTACCACGATGATCCACCTGTATGACTTTTTCCAAGTTTGACAGATGTGCCCTGCGTCGTTATTTGAGGCACTGGTTCCTTGGTCACTTCTGTGCCGATAAGTTTGCGGTTTACTTCTTTTCCATCATAACTACTCACTTTATAACGAAGGCTTTTTATGCCATTTTCTCCTTTTTGTGTGACAAGAGTTTTTCGCCAAGAAAGTGTCTCATCTTCATTTACCTTGGTATCAAAAGCAATCGGTTTTTCAACGGTAATCTCCTCAATTTTCACCCGCGTCACCAGAACTTTTATACCGCTTTCCGCAAATGTATCTCGCGCCGGTTTCACAATATCATCGGTATCGAGATGAAAATCACTCTCACTTAGTGCCTCACCAACTGTGAGTGCCTGCGTATGAAGTGAAACCGTTTTTCCATCAATACTCACTTCAAGCGAGTGTGCTCGCCTCATAAGAATATGTGTCCCAGGAAAAAGCACCGAATCCACATCAGGGAAAACACTATCCCCTTCCTTGAGTGACAATTTTTTTGCCTCCAAAAACTTCCCAACTGTTTTTTCGGATACACTGGTAAAAGAGAAATCAAAACCGCTATCATGGAGCATTATTTGTTTCTCATCTCCCTCATTCCACTTTGTTGTCTTATCTCCTCGAAAATATGCAGAGTATAGAGAGAAAATAAAGAGCACAACGCTCAAAAAAAGAAGCGTGCGTATCCATCTTCGTCTTTGCATTTTTTTTGTTCGGAGCCCGTAATTCATAGTTTCCAAATCATCATTCTTATTCAGTTCGATCTTATTTCAGTGTAACACCACATCAACGATTACCACCAACGAACAAAGAGGGAGTAAACTTTCTTCCAAGAATTTTTCTGGAGGAGCTGGAGGGTTTTCGAGCATGGTGCCGGTCGTTTCGATCGGATCGAAAAGACTCCATAAGAGAAGTCCGCCGCTGGGCGGATGAATGGCCTCCAGGAAGATTGTTTGGAAGAAAGTAGAATAACAAAAATATCTTCCGTCTACTCTTTGAATCGATACTGAATGGCTTCTGCGAGATGGGGGACTTCGATCGTCGGAGCTGACGAGAGATCGGCTATCGTTCGCGCCACCTTGAGTATTCTCATATAGGCTCTAGCAGAAAGTTTGAGGCTTGTAACGGCGTTTCTTAGTACTTCCCTTGTTTCATCATTCAGTGCACAAAATTCTTTCACCATATGGCTCGTCATCTCAGCATTGGTGTGGCATCCTTTGTTTTCGAAACGTTTTCTCTGTATTGCCCGCGCACTTTCTACCCTCGCTCTGATGGATTCACTTTTTTCTGCGCCAGTATTTTTCCCTTCTAACTTCTCGAATTTGACTCTCGGCACCTCGATATGTAGGTCAATCCGATCAAGAATTGGTCCGGAAATTTTCTGCCGATACCGCACTACCTGAAAAGGAGAGCAGGAGCAAATACGTTCAGGATCTCCCGCGTGTCCACAAGGGCACGGGTTCATCGCTGCCACAAGCATAAAACGTGCAGGAAAATGCAGTGATCCTTTGGCTCTTGAAACAGTGATGTCACCATCTTCGAGAGGTTGACGGAGGTTTTCAAGTACCGATCGGGAGAATTCTGCGAATTCATCAAGAAACAATACTCCGCGATGTGCCAAACTGATTTCCCCTGGTTTCGGGAATGACCCCCCGCCCACGAGTGATACTGCACTCGCCGAGTGGTGTGGCGCACGAAACGGACGCGTCATTATGAGGGCTTTATCTTTGGGAAGTCGCCCAGCAATGGAAAATATTTTAGTAATTTCGAGACTTTCCTCCAAGTCAAGTTTCGGCAGAATAGTTGGGAGCGTCTTGGCAAGGAGCGTCTTGCCTGATCCAGGAGGACCGATGAAAAGTGTGTTATGTCCTCCTGCTGCAGCGATTTCCAGTGCCCTCTTGGCGTGCTCTTGACCGAGGACATATGACATATCCAGTCCTTCATATTCTTCGTTAGAAAATATGACTTCTTCTCTCACAAAAGGCTCTATATGTTTTTCTCCCGACAAATGTTTAGCAAGATCAAAAAGATTGCCTACTGGGATTACATCAATACCCAGTACCAGTCCTGCTTCATAAGCATTCTCCCTCGGGACATAGATTTCTTCAAATCCTTGCTCCTTAGCATAAAGAGCAATCGGCAAGACTCCTTGCACGCGACGAGTGCTACCATCTAGTGCGAGCTCTCCAATGAACAATTTTTTCCGATAGTCAAAAGAGATTTGTTCTGTAGCAAGCAAAAATCCAAGCGCCATTGGCAAATCATAAATCGGCGTATTCTTCGGCAAATCAGCAGGCGCAAGGTTGACTGTCACTCTTCCAGATTGGTGTGGTGGTTTGAAACCGCTATTTTTGAGTGCTGCACTCACGCGATCACGCGATTCTTTGATAGCCGTATCAGGCAGACCTACGAGCGTAAAAGCGTGCAGTCCAGCTGGGAGCACATCCACCTCTACTTCCACAGACACACTTTCGAGTCCAAGGGTGGTGGCAGAGAAAACTTTCGCAGACATAGTATTGGAGAAAATTATTCTTTAGAGGAAAAAAGGGAACGACGCAGAAGAACAAAAGCGCCTAAGGTAAGCACTACATCAGCCCCATTAAAAAGAGGAAAGGAAGGCACAGATATATAATCAAGAATACAACCAAAAAAAATCCGCTCCAAAAAATTACTCAGTCCAGCAGAAAACAGCAGTAACCACGGCCATCTTGAGTAAAAATCCTGATTACGCAGAACAAAAGAGAAAATAAAAGCAAGCGAAAGGAATCCTATCCCTATAATAAGCCATTCCGGTAAGAATATACCAAAAGGTCCCACGGGATTACAAAATGATCCAGAAGGAAGAGAAATCATTATCCCAAGTCGTATGAGGAAATGCGCACAAAGAAAAAAGACTACAAAAAGTACCGAAAAAGATACTTGTTGCAGTCTTCGAAAATCAATCATAGGACCTCAAGTCAAAAAGAAAAACTAAGCGAGCGTGCGAGCAGAAGGATACACCATCAGGCGGTTTTCAGGAATAGCTTCTCCTGTCTTTTCGCATACACCATATACTCCTTTGTCCATTTTATCCAAAGCATCGTTAACATCCTTCAGTTGTGCCTCAAGATTGTTCTCTAATCCCAAATTGTCGACATAGCCTTCGACTTCAGTCGTATTGTCTTCTTCATCAGTACCTATCTCTTCAATCTGTGTTTCATAATTTCCCGTTGTATCAGTCTTCTTTGCGAAAACGGAAAGTTCGGCTTCCAAATGAGCTTTTTCTACTAAAAGTTTTTCTTTCAATACTGCCAATGTCTTTTCATCAAGAGCCATACAATTATTGTACAAAAAATTATTCTTTGATGTATTCAGTATAGCAAAAATTATCCTATATGTCTATGAAGCCATATCTCATTTCCCCAAGGTCACTTCTCAATGCTCTTTTAGGGAATATCAGAGAAAGATATGATCCAGATGTCTTACAAAGGCTTTCTTGATATCAGCATCATAGATGATAGCCAGTGCATCAAAATAATATGTCCTCGTTTGACAATTCTTCTCTCGTAAATAACACGAAGCAATTCGTTCCAGCTTATGAAGCTTCGCTTTTGTAATATTCGCTTCAGGTACGATAACATCCTCCTTTTTCCCTAACCGGGTTTTGACTTCTACGAAAACAATCTCTTTTTTTTTCTCAGCCACGATATCAATCTCACCCAGACGACGTCCGAGAGTATTGCAATAATTCGTTGTAAGGATTTTATAGCCTTTCTCTCGTAAATAACGACACCCAATTTCCTCACCAAGTGATCCTACCAAAGATTGTACAAAAAATTTTGCCATAAATATAGTATAATTTTACCATACAAAAAATAATGAGAGAAATCGAAAAAAATCCACAAGAGAAATTCACCCACTTCGCATAAACAAACAATAAAAAAACGGCCTATGAAGCCATTATATACTACTTTTCAGAATCCTGATCACCATTATAAGGAATGTTGGTGTCCGGGCGTACGACGCCCAATAGTTAAATACTTGGCTGTACGCCCGAACGTTGCATGTGCCAACAGGTATGAAGGTTATGTAGCTTCCGGGTGAGAAAGCGTAATAATCCATTTTACATTCCTGTAGTTTGTGCTCATGCTTTTTTGTGCATTTGTTCTAACTTACAAATACTTCTCCCTTCACCGTTCTCTGGCATAGAGCCTTTGTTTTTTTGAAAGAACGATTTTTTGTTTGTTTTTATTTTTCTCTTGGGTTTTTTATTTTTCAAGAGCAAATATTTATTTTTGTTTTGGTCCTCGTGTTAGTACGAGGCGGTCTCGATACATTGTCGAAACACTTGAACAGTGATGGAATCTTCCTTCTCAACACAAAAGTTGCGACTGAAAATTCCATCACCGTTACGAGACGGTTTTCGAAGGGAAGTTGTTAAAGTTCACTCACTTACAAACTAATTATAGCAGAAAAAATGGTCTTGGTCAATCATATCTCTCTTCTTTTGCTTTCATTAGGGCATTTCCTTTCTTTTTTTCTTCTTGAAAAATAGTTCTCTTTTTTTTGTTTAAGAAAAAAGTAAATTACTTTTTTCTTTTTTTTGTTTTTTGCTTCTATAAAGCATTTATTTATCTCTCTTCTGCAAAAGAGCCCTCAGCGTATTCTGACTCGTTCCGATATACCACTCATTTTCTACTACTGCATAGTCAATAGAAAGTTTTTGTTCGATGCTGATATTGGTATAACGAAGAGGATACTCTTTCTTCGTATTGGTAGATATACTCTCATAAACAAAAACACTAGACTTGAAAAGAAATGTTTTTGGCATATTCTTTACATCACCTAAAAGGATTGGCTGAAGAGCAAGTGGCAACACTTTTTCAGAAGCAGAAAGTGCTGTATTAAATCCCTTTTCATCCTTAATAGAAAGCCTGAGTCCTATTCTCGCATCACCTCCATCATTGTACATAAAAAGAGAGAATGATTCATCAAGCGTAGCAAGGAACTTCGGATCAATATTCATTTTTGCAAGTAAAGCGAAGCGACTCAGTGCCAAGGGAGCATTGTTTTGATCTGTCACAAGAAATTCTACAGGATCAACAAAGGCATTCTCTTTGATACGACTGGCGGTAACAGAGAAAGTGTTATAAATATCGGTTGCAGATATGACTTCTACGTTCAGAGGAAGATAATTAGGTTTATCTGTAGCATACGGAAGTTCTTTTTTCATCACTATCTCTGTTTTTGGCTCTGTTTTGACTATTTTTGGTTGTATTACTTCTTGAGTAACGACTTTATTTTTCACAACGAAGAGATAATAATATACACCACCACCAACAAGGGCGAGTGTTACAACCGCGACACCTACAAACATAAATATTCTTCCTTCTTGCATAGAAACCGAAGGCACTTCCTGGGAAGAAATTTCCGATGTATTCAGGGTTGTTGTGAGTGGTTCGAACACTTTCATCGTTTCTACCTTTGACATTGGTTTTGATGCTAACTGAGGATCTGCTGTTTCATTTCCTTGGAATGGATTCGGTACCTGAGAAGAAGAATGCAGTGTCTCCGAAGGATTTTGTTTTATAGGTGTTGAATTATACGATCCTCCTGATGTTATATTCTTCAAATCCTCCTCCATAGTAAGCACTCTTGGAATAACGCCTGATGTAGGAGCATTTGTATTGTTTGAAGCTTCATCTTTTTTCCCAGGAAATGAAAATGCCATAGAATATAAAAATAAAAAAATAATAGAAGAAAGTTTCCTTTCTTCTATTATACATCAAAATATTTTTTCACACTAGACCTCGCTCGCAAAAATGTTTGCTAGATTTTTTCTTCATTCATTTTTTGCAACGCAAGTTTGTGAGAAAGATTGATACGACCCTGATTGTCGATTTCTTTCACAATGACGGGAACAATATCGCCAACATGTACGATGTCTTCAACATTTTCCACACGCTTTTCAGAAAGTTCGGAAATATGAATAAGTCCTTCTTGATTTGGCAATACTTCTGCGAAAGCCCCGAAGTTCATAATGCGTGTGATACGGGCCTGAAAGAGTTCCCCTGCTTTCACTTCACGAGTGATATTATTTACCCATTCGACAGCCTTTTTCGCACTTGTTTCGTCAGCTGAAGTAATAAACACTGATCCATCATCTTCGATATCTATTGATACGCCTGTTTCATCAATGATTTGATTGATCACTTTACCTCCAGGGCCAATGACATCACGGATTTTTTCTGGATTAATATGAAGAGTGATAATGCGTGGAGCATACGGAGACATCACGGTGCGAGGAGCCGGAATTACAGCGAGCATTTTCTCCAATATCTCGAGACGAGCAGTTTTGGCCTGAGCGATAGCAACGGCGAGCACTGCAGGAGTAAGTCCATCAATTTTTACATCCATTTGCATCGCGGTAATACCATCTTTTGTTCCGGCTACCTTGAAATCCATATCTCCATAATGATCTTCGAGTCCCTGAATGTCAGTGAGAATCTTGTAAGCACCCTCTTTTCCAGTAATAACGCCCATTGCAATGCCTGAGACGGGTTTCTTTATTGGCACACCAGCGTCCATTAAAGCCAGTGTTGAACCGCAGGTCGAAGCCATAGAAGAAGAACCATTGGAAGCGAGGACTTCAGAAACGAGAATAATAGTGTAGGGAAACTCTTCACGAGAAGGGAGAACTGGCACTAAAGCCTTTTCAGCGAGTGCTCCGTGGCCGATTTCACGACGTCCTGGTCCACGCATTGGACGCACTTCTCCTACAGAATATGGCGGGAAATTATAGAAATGCATATAGCGTCTCTTCTCGTCTATTTCCATCGTATCAACAATCATCTCATCACCAGGGGCACCGAGTGTTGCCACTGTCAGAGCCTGCGTCTCTCCACGGGTAAAGACACCTGTACCGTGTGTACGCGGGAGTACACCAACTTTACACCAGATAGGACGAATCTCAGTCAGTTTGCGACCATCAGGACGCTTCTCTTCTTGCAAAATATTGGTATGTACCACTTCATCAGCTACTTCATCAGAAATAAGACTCAGGAGTTCATCCATCGATGTCTGATCAGGAAATTTCTCCTTGGCAAACGAGGCTACCATACTTGAAATAGCTGACATTTTTTCTTCCACCGCTTGTTTAGGAAGGAGATAGAGTGCTTCTCCGATGCCTTCTTTGATGAAAGCTTCTTTGATAATCGTTTCAAATTCTTCCGATCCACGGATGAGCGCTGGCTGTGATTTTTCTTTGCCACCTTCTTTCTTCACTTGTTCGATAAAAGTAGTAATTTTTTGAATAGCTAAGAAACCAAATTCAAAAGCCTCTGCCATTTTTTCTTCTGAAATCTCTTTTCCGCTGGCTTCAATCATATTGATTTTTTCGCGTGTCCCAGCAAGGAGTAATTCTAGTGAGCTATTTTTTTCTTCTTCGTTGTTAGGATTGAGAATAAAAGCACCCTTTTCATCCATTCCAACACGAACAGCACCGATGGGTCCATTCCAAGGAACATTGGAAATACTCAGGGCAGCAGAAGCGGCTATCATAGCGACGATATCAGAATTATTCTCACCATCATATGAAAGTGTAGTAAGTACTACCTGCACTTCATTACGCATACGACTGTCGAAGAGTGGACGAATCGTACGATCCACAGCTCGCCCAGCTAAAATAGAAGCATCGGAAGGACGTCCTTCCCGCTTGATAAAACGAGAACCCTTGATTTTTCCTGCAGCATAGTAGCGCTCTTCGAAATCCACCATCAGTGGAAAATAACCGGTAATTCTCGATGCTCCCTTACTCATCGTTGCTGTTGCAAGTATGACGGTATCACCGTACTGCACTGTCACGGCACCTCCCGCCTGTTGCGCCAAAAGACCGGTTGTAATAATCAGCTCACGTCCTCCTATTTGGAGAGACCATTTCTTTTCTTCTTGCATATGATATACCCGCCGAAAGACAAGAGAAAGAAGAGAGGATTCAAAGCACAAAAGTCAGAAAGTAAAATATTTTCACCCTTTGATCTTTGAGATTTGAACACTCCTAAAGCTTTTCTTGGCTTAGAATAGGGTTGTTAATGAATTCACCTACATTCATACTATACCAAAAAAATCCCTGTATGTCAAAGAAAAAAGGTCCTCTCAGACCTCTTTTCTTTTTCACTTGAGAATATTATATCAAAAATCGTTTCTTGTTCTCAGAGAGATTGATGAAGTCGTCTACTTGTTCGACAAGCTTCTGGCTGGCTGATTCTGCAAAAGCGATAGCTTCTACGCGACAACCACTTGTGTTTTGAATATATTCCACAAGAGAGACATAATCTCCATCTCCCGAAACGATGACAATCACATCGAGCTTTTCTGCCATTTTTATCGCATCAACAGCGATTCCTACATCCCAATCTCCTTTTTTTGATCCATCAGGAAAAATCTGAAGATCTTTTGTCTTAACCTCAAAGCCACTTTTTTCGAGTGCTTCAAAGAACTTTTCTTCGTTCGCTTCAACAGTCTTTATGCCATAAGCGATAGCTCTGATAAGCTTCCTGTCACTCGTAGCAGAAAGAAGGACATTCTTAAAATTCACTTTCTTACTGTACAGTACGCGTGCGCTGTAATACAGATTTTGTATATCAACGAGCACTCCGATTCTTTGTTCTGCAAACTTCGCCATAATAGAAAGTATCAAAATATCATTATAAAAAATAAAAGGGTTTACTTAAGCCCTAAAGTTTTGATAACTCCCTTATATGATTTCTCATTGGTCTTTTCAAGATAGCCCATCAGCTTCTTTCTCTTGGAGACCATCTTCAAAAGTCCTCGACGAGAATGAAAATCTTTCTTATTTTTCTTCAAATGAGTTGTCAGTTTTTTGATCTGTTCCGTAAAAAGCGCAATCTGATATTCTGGAGAACCAGTATCTTTGTCGTGTCGTTTTACAGCCCCTGTTACTTTTTCCTTTTGCTTGTGCGTAAGTGCCATAGCTTTGTTCGGCACTATATTCGTGGGAAAATATTTTCCACCAACATAGGCTATATAAAATATTACTTTCCAATCATAACACGATTTCTTTCACACAGCAAGTACTTGACTTCTACAAGAGAAAATGTTTTACTAAAGCGTCCCCAATCCGAGGACATAAAGAGAGAAAGGAAGAAAAAATGAAGAAGGAAGAAGTGACAGGAAAAGAAGTAAAGGCATTACATCTCCTTCGGAAATATGGACCCAGGAGAACCTGGAAGAAAACTGTTGTTCCCTTGAGTAGGGAGGGGAAACAAGAGCTCAAGTTAGATGACATTCCAGCCAACGAAAAGATTGTCTTCTGGCTCGCAGGAGGAGCCACGATTGTCTTCTGGCCAACCTTTAAGGTAAGCCTGAACAGACATATAGTGCGCCCACATGAGATGGTCCATATTCCACAGATGAGTGGTCAGCATAACCTCACTGTCTGTGGCATTCCATATATCATCCGAATAGCGTGATACGAAGTACTTCTGAGAAACTTCTCAGCAAAAAACGACCAAAGATATCATCTGCGGTCGTTTTTCATTTCTTCTCTACTATTTTTCTTCTACCCACAGACCATCGGCCTTGATAAGCTCTATAAGTTCATCTACTGCCTTGGCTTCTGGTACACTCCGTTTCACGAGTTCTTTTTTGCGATACAGACTGACTTGACCGTGTGCTCCTCCTACGTAGCCATAATCTGCATCAGCCATTTCTCCCAAGCCATTCACAATACAACCCATCACCGCAATACGGAGTCCTTTCAGATGACCCATCCGTTCTTTAATAATATTCGTTACTGGTTCGATATCAAAAAGTGTCCGTCCGCAAGATGGACAAGAAATAAATTCTGTTCTGGTAATTCTCCGATGTGTCGCCTGAAGAATACCATAGCAAGTCGGGATTTCTTTCACAGGGTCTTCTGTAAGAGAAACCCGTATAGTATCTCCGATTCCCTCCATCAGGAGTGTTCCTATTCCCAGCGTTGATTTTGCTCGCCCTTCCTCTCCGTTGCCCGCCTCTGTGACCCCAAGATGAATTGGATAATCCATTTCTTCTTTTTCCATAGTATGAATCAAAAGCCTGTTTGATTCAATCATAATCAGTGGATCAGACGCTTTGAGAGCCACGACGAGGTTGTGAAAATTATGTTTCTTGAAAATACGGAGGTATTCCATTGTCGATTCCACCATACCAAAAGAAGTATCACCAAAGCGAGAAAGAATACGATCAGAAAGAGATCCATGATTGCAACCAATACGGAGTGCTTTCCCTGATTTTTTCACCGCTTCAATAAACGGAAAAAGATTTTCTTCTATTCGCTCTATTTCTTTCGCATAACTCGTATCATCAAAAGCAAGTTCTCGAAAAATTTTCCCATCAAGAAGATTGCCTGGGTTCAGGCGTACCTTATCGGCCCATTTCAGAGCTTCATAAGCGGCAGCTGGAAGAAAATGCACATCGGCAATAAGCGGTACGTCTATACCATCTTTGAGCAGTGCCTCACGGATGGGTCCGAGTGCCTGAGCATGCTTCGGTGTGGGCGTAGTGATACGAATGAGTTCTGTACCAGCTTTGACGCAAGCTTTGATTTGATCCACAGTGGCCACAATATCAAGCGTATCCGTGTTCGTCATTGTTTGTACACGGATTGGATTTTCTCCACCAATACCGATGTCTCCCACCATCACGGTACGCGTTTTTCTGCGAGGCTTCAGCGCTTCAAAAGAATCCATATAATTTAATGAAAAAATAAATTACATTCGAAGGAACATCTCACTACAAAATAGTAAAGGCTGCGACTCCATCACCGGTTTGAGGCTTCATGACACGTACGCCCTGCGTTACTCTTCCGAGAAGAGGTACACTCTTAAACGGAATACGAATAATCGTCCCCTTCTCTGATGTAAGAATCAAATCGTCTTCAATGTTAGCCAAACTCACAATTTTTGCTCCCACAAGTTTTCCTGTTTTCGGAGTGACTTTCATTGTTTTGATGCCGGATCCACCACGTTTTTGTACCTTATACGACTTGAGTTCGCTCCTTTTCCCATATCCATTTTGCGAGAGAATAAGGAGTTCAAGACCCTTCTCACCTTTCGGAAGAATATCCATACCCACAATCTTATCCGTATTCTTAAGTTTCATACCTTTGACACCTGCAGCGTTTCGTCCCATTGGGCGAACATCAGTTTCCTTGAAACGAATAGCTTGACCATCATTGGTCGTCAGCACGATATCATCAGATCCAGTAGTCGGACTCACCCAGCCTAGTGTATCTCCCTTGTCGAGTCCGATAGCAATAAGCCCGCTTCGACGTACATTCTCGAAATCATCAAGCTTTGTTTTCTTGATCGTTCCGTTTTCTGTTGCCATAAAAAGATACTTGAATGCATCGTTATTATTGAAAGCAATCATCGCCGTGATTTTCTCTTCTTGCGCAACTTGAAGGAAATTGACGATGGCCTGTCCCTTCGAAGTACGGCTTGATTCAGGGATTTCATACGCTTTTGTCTGGAACACTTTACCTGTGTTTGTGAAGAACATCAGGTTGTCGTGTGTTTGAATGGAGCGTACTTGAGCGATGCGGTCTTCCTCTTTGGTAGTGGCTCCAATAACACCTTTACCACCACGTTTCTGTACACGATACACACTCGGATTCATACGCTTGATATAGCCATCTTCCGTCAAGGTAATAATCGCTTCATCATTCGGTATCAGATCTTCTTGCTTGAATTCCGTCACACCAGTTTTGATGACTTTGGTACGGCGTTCGTCACCAAATTTATCCTTTATCTCACGGAGTTCACTTTCTACCAATGCCAAAATCTTCTTGCGGTGCTTGAGCAAGTCTTCGAAATAAGCAATGAGTTTCATTTTCTCAGCGAGTTCATCCTCAATTTTCTTTCGTTCCAAACCAGCAAGGGTCTGCAGTCTCATCTCCAAAATAGCTGTCGTTTGCAAATCAGAAAGTTTGAATTTTTTCATCAAATTAGCATGAGCTTCTTCTTTGGTCGGAGACTTGCGAATGGTTTCGATAACGGCATCAATGAAATCAAGCGCCTTTTTCAAGCCTTCCAGTATGTGTGCGCGTTCTTTATTCTTCTTCAAATCATACTCTGTACGACGTACAACGACGATCTCTCGGTGCTTGATATAATGTTCCAAAATACCTTTGAGGGTGAGAATCTGCGGATCGACTCCATCAACAAGAGCGAGCATATTCACATTGAAGTTCTTCTGCAAATCTGTCATCTGATACAGCTTGTTCAGTACTTTTTGCGGGAAGGCATCCTTCTTCAAGTCAACAACAATACGCACACCATTGCGATCTGATTCATCACGCAAATCCCTGATGCCCTGAATCTTGTCATCCTTGACGAGTTCTGCAATTTTTATAATAAGTGATGATTTGTTTGTCGCATAGGTCATTTCGGTCACAATAATCTGGAATTGTCCGCTCTTGTTCTCTACAATTTCTACCTTAGCTCTGGCCATAATAGGCCCTCTGCCTGTTGCATAAGCCTCGCGAATATCTTTTGAATTGTAAATAATGCCTCCCGTTGGAAAATCAGGACCCTTGATAAATTGCATCAGATCATCAACGGTCGCCTCTGGAAATTCAATCAAGTGGCAAATACCATCGATGAGTTCACCTAAGTTATGTGGAGGAATATTCGTTGCCATACCCACTGCAATACCTACGGTACCATTGAGAAGAAGCTGAGGAAGTTTGGCAGGAAGAACCAGTGGCTCCTGATGCATACCGTCAAAGTTCGGGATAAAATCTACGGTATCTTTATCAATATCGACGAGCATTTCTTCTGCAATAGCCTTCAGTTTGGCCTCAGTATAACGATACGCAGCAGCACTATCACCATCCATCGATCCGAAGTTACCCTGACCCAACACCAGAGGATAGCGAAGAGAAAAATCTTGTGCCAAACGCACCATAGTATCATAGACTGCCGTATCACCATGAGGATGGTACTTTCCGAGCACTTCTCCAACAACTGTCGCTGATTTGCGGAACTTCGCACTTGCACGAAGTCCTGTAGACCACATAGAATAAAGAATACGACGATGAACTGGCTTGAGTCCATCTCGTACATCAGGAAGGGCACGAGCGACAATCACGCTCATAGCATAATCCAAATATGATTGCTTGACTTCATCAGTGATAGAACGCATCTCAATTTTTCCATCGTGGGAAACTACTTCTTTTTTCATAGCATTACAATTATCTATTACAGAAACTTTATATATCCTGCAGACACAAGGATATTTTCCTTACTTTTGCATCTGAGCATCAAAATAATCTTTTCCTTCAAGAGGCTTACTCTCATCAGGATGAAGAGGGGTAGCCTTTTGAAGCAAATCACTCAAAGAAGGAGTCTCTTCTTTTGGAAAAAGGTCTTTCCCTGTTTTAATAGTTTCAGGAAGTGTTCCTTTGATATTACGAAAACTCTCTTCAAGAGACAGCATCCAGATACCAATAATAAAAATCATAGAGAAAGTAAGACAGCCAAAGACATACCGCAAGCGAATATGTTCCGGTTCTTCTCTGATGGCTTCAATTCTTTCCCAGAGACTTTTACCCATAAAAACCAGTGATACTAAAAACTTATACTCCTCTTTCCAAAAGGATAATCTCCATTTTCTTCTCTTCGATATCTTTTTTCTTGATATTCAGTTTACTCACTGACCCTGCAGGACAATTGCCCAAGGCTTCACAAAAGGCTTTTTCTGTTTCCAGAGGAAGAGTGAGTCCAGCAATCTTATAGTGCATCGGTATTACCACTCTCGGCTCTATTTTATGCACGAGGTCAACCGCTTTTTTGACATCAAGTGTATCTGAACCTCCAATAGGTATAAAAAGAATATCAATATCATTTAATTTCTCTAGTACTTCAGGCGTAAGATCGTGTCCAAGGGAACCAAGATAGCAAAGGTGAATATCTTCACTTTCAAAAGCAAATACCGTATTTTGTCCTTTTTCTACGCCATTTACAGCATCAGCAAACGTGCGGAAGCCAAGAGCAGAAATACCTTTTACGGCGTATTCACCTGGTGTATCAAGTACCACTGTTTCTGCTTTAAACATTTCTTGTATTTCTTCTCGATCACTGTGAGAAAGAAACACCACATCAACCTGACCTTGAGGAGAACGTAGTCCTGATCCTTTTTGCAGAGGGTCAGTCCAAATAACGATATCATCTGTTGCTCGTCCTGCTGGTTTTGTGCTTATTTTGAAGCAAAAATCTCCGTAATACTGTATATTCATACTGATAGTGAAATAAACGATAAAAGTATTCTCGTCACTTGAGACACATCTCACTCTATCACAATTTTTATATACCTGTCCACTTGCTTCATTCAGGAAAAAGACTCTTCGTTCCTTACTCTTGCCAAAAAACAATGTTTGAGCTATACTATGAGCACTACTTTAGTGTGGGTTTATAAATAACACAATCGAATACGAAGATGCATTAATCTTCCTTTTTCTTCCGTGATTCTTTTATAACACCCAAAATGGTGTTTTTTTATATAAAAAACATTTGCTCATATAATTATTATTCGAGACAGGGCATACTCAATTTTTTCATCTTTATGACAAAGAACGTAGAAGCACAAGAAGAAAAAACCAGTCTTTCAGCGATGGATGAGCTGTTTAGCAAACACGTTATTGAAGTACCAGAAGTAGGTTCTGTCGTACAAGGAACAGTAATCCATGTTGCTTCGAGCTCTGCTCTCATCGATCTCGGATCTGTTGGTACGGGTATCGTACTCGGCAAAGAAATGCGCGATGGCCTTGGACCAGAAGGGAAACTAAAAGTCGGAACAACGGTCACTGCTACCCTCATTGATTATGAAAATGAAGATGGTTATATCGAACTTTCTATTCGTGAAGCTTCTTATGAGAAGTCTTGGGACGATATCGAACACAAACTCACCAATCGTGAAGTACTCACAACGAAAGTGATTGAGGCAAACAAAGGTGGTCTTATGATAGAAATCAATGGTATTCCTGGATTTCTCCCTGTTTCTCAACTTTCAAGCGAGCATTATCCACGCGTAGAAGATGGTGATAAGAACAAGATTCTTGACCTCTTGAAAAAACTTATTGGAGAAGAGGTACATGTACGTATTCTCGATGCCGATCGTGAGAATGAGAAGCTGATTGCGAGTGAAAAAGCTGCTCAAAGCGAGAAAGAACGTGAACTCATCAATCTTCTCCGTGTTGGAGAAGTAGTTAGTGGTGAAGTGAGTGGCGTTGTTGATTTTGGTGCTTTCGTCAAATTCACACCTGCCACCAAAGAAGGTGAAAAGAAGTCTACCGAAAAACTTGAAGGACTCGTGCATATTTCAGAACTCGCTTGGCAACTTATCGATGATCCACGTCAGGTGATCAAAACCGGTGATCATGTCGAAGCAAAAATTATTGGTATCGAAGAAACTCGTATTTCTCTCTCAATGAAAGCTCTCAAGGAAGATCCGTGGAATGCTGTTCTGGAGAAATACAAGATTGGTGATGTTGTTCCAGGAAAAGTCGACAAGATCAACCACTTCGGCGCCTTTGTATACCTCAACAAAGATATTCATGGGTTGGCCCACGTCAGCGAATTCTCTGAAGTGTATCCTGGAAAGAAAATTGAGGATGTTTTCAAAGAAGGTGAAACCTATTCTTGGAAAATCCTTTCCATCGAACCAAAGAGTCACCGTATGGGACTTCTGCCAGTAAATGAAAATGCTCCAAAAGAAGTGAAGCTTGCAAAGAAAGAAAAGGTTAAAGAAGACAAGAAAGAAGTAGAAGAAAAAGCGTAACTTCTCAGAGAAAGGTCCTACTTGTCAGGGCCTTTTTTGTACTCTGATAAAAAACATATGAAAAATATTTTTATTATTTCTGGGGCCACTGGGTCTGGTAAAGATTCGGTGATCGATGGACTCGTATCACGTCTCCCTGTAGAACGTATCATTACTTCAACAACCAGAGCGATGCGTCCTTTTGAAACCGAAGGCAATCCTTATTACTTTCTTTCACATGAAACATTTGAGCAAGGCATCGAGGCAGGAGATTTTGCTGAATATTCAACAAACGAAAATGGCGAACGCTACGGCGTGACTAAATCCGAACTCGAAAGAATTGGAGCAATGAACCGCATCGCGCTCTGGAGAGTCGATTGGAAAGGCGTCATCAATATTAAAAAAATATATCCAGAAGTTATTGCTCTTTACATCTCTGCTCCTATCAATATTCTCGAAGCACGACTTCGTTCTAGAGATACAGGAAAGGATGAACATTATTTTGAAGAACGTATGAAGTACACACGGGAATGGCTTAATCATCTCGACATTTATGACTATCAAATCGAAAACGAAGAAGGAAAGCTCGCGCACACTATCGAGCAAGTCTCAAGCGTTATCACAAAACATCTCTCTTAGTATCCCTCTTCCGAGGTCCCCTTTGGTGCGTCGTTTTTTGAAGCGCGTACAAAACACCGTAGCCAAATATAGTCTCTTTAAACCAGAGGAGACCTTGATTGTTGGTGTTTCTGGAGGACCAGACAGCCTCTGTCTTCTCGATGTTCTCGTCCTTCTGAAAGAAAAATATCATTTTTCACTGCACGTGGCTCATGTCAATTATCACCTGCGTGGTGAAGATTCTCTTTTGGATGAAGCTCTCGTAAAAGAAACAGCAAAAAAATATTCTCTTCCTTTTCATATTCTTTCATACCATAGAAAAGAGACTTCCCCTTCGGAAGAAAAACTCCGAACAGTGCGCTATGATTTTTTTGAAAAATTGCGAGAGAAATATATGGCAGACGCTATTGTGATTGCGCACAACAGAGACGATGAAGCAGAAACTTTACTCCTCCGTTTGATCCGTGGCAGTGGGCTCTCGGGACTCTCTGCTATGCGTCCAAGAAACAAGTATATTATTCGTCCCCTCATCGAAACAAGTAGAGAAGATATCATAGAGTATTTAACAAATCGCTCTCTTATTTTCAGGAAGGATATGAGTAATGATGACGCGAAATACCTTCGTAATAAAGTGCGTCATATTCTTCTCCCTCTTCTCGAAAAAGAATTTCAACCACAAATAAAAAAACTGCTCGCCGAAACCGCACTCCTCCTTGGTGAAGATTATGATCTCCTTCAAAATCAAGGTGCTCATATACCATTGGTTCGAAAAGATGGCGTCATCGAGTTTTCATGTCGCAATCTGCTCCAAATGCCACCCGCGCTCATCACCCAAGAACTTCGTTTTCTCCTTCGTCCTTTTCTTGCAGGGAAAAATCCGAGTAAAAACCTCATTTTTGAATGTATGAAGGCATTCAAAAGTACTAAAAAGAAGAATCAAGTTATTACGTGCAAAGGGTTGAAATGTATTCGAAAAGGTGATACAGTAAGACTACTCAATTTTTAAATATTTTATTGTACTTACTGTAACTTTATGGAAAAAATCTTCAAAAATCTTTTCACTGTTGTGCTCGTTTTCCTCTTTATTTCAGGTATCATTATTTTGTACCAATCTCCCGACAAGAAACCCACAGATATATCACTGAGTGAACTCGTAACAGAGATCAATCAGGGTCAAGTCAAACTCATTGACATCCAAAACAACAAACTCTCCATTGAACTGAGTGATGGATCAAAACAAAAAGCCAGCAAAGAAGGAGAAAGCTCTCTTACTGAAACACTGAGTAACTACGGGATAGATACCGAAAAATTAAAAGAAGTGTCCGTAACCGTCAAAGAAGATTCTGGATTTTCATTTTGGCTTTCTGCAATATTACCATTCTTACTCCCCTTCATTCTCATCGGAGCCTTCATTTGGTTTATGCTCCACCAAGCACAACGTGGAAATGCTCAAGCTCTTTCTTTTGGTACCAGTCGTGCTCGTATGATTGACCCAAAAGACAAGAAGAAACGCACTCTGTTTTCTGATGTTGCTGGAGCCGAAGAAACCAAGATGGAGCTCGAAGAAATAGTAGACTTTCTCAAGCATCCGAAAAAATTCCTCAGTATGGGAGCGAAGATTCCAAAAGGAGTACTTCTTCTCGGTCCTCCAGGAACAGGTAAAACGCTGATGGCTAAAGCGGTAGCAGGTGAAGCTGGCGTACCATTCTTCAATATCAGTGGTTCGGAGTTTGTAGAAATGTTTGTTGGTGTTGGTGCAAGCCGTGTGCGAGATCTTTTCAAACAAGCCAAGAAAAATGCTCCTGCTATTGTTTTCATCGATGAAATTGATGCTGTCGGTCGTCACCGTGGAGCAGGACTGGGAGGTGGACATGACGAACGAGAACAAACACTCAATCAGATTCTTGTGGAGATGGATGGCTTTGAAACAAACACTAGTGTGATCGTCATTGCAGCTACGAACCGCCCCGATGTACTCGATCCCGCTCTTCTTCGTCCTGGTCGTTTCGATCGTCGCGTGACTATGGATCTTCCTGATATTAATGAACGAGAACAAATCCTCGTCATTCATACGAAAAACAAACCTATTGAAGAAGGTGTCCGCCTGCGTACACTTGCTGAACGCACCCCCGGATTTTCTGGCGCTGACCTCGCAAATCTCGTGAACGAAGGAGCTATTCTCGCTACCAGACGCAATAAAAAAACGATTGGAATAGAGGAGCTCACTGAATCCATTGAGAAGGTTATCCTTGGACCAGAGCGTCGCAGTCGCATCATTAACAAGAAAGAAAAAGAAATCATTGCGTATCACGAAAGTGGCCATGCTCTCGTAGGATCTAGTCTCGAAAATGCTGATCCGGTACAAAAAGTTTCTATCATTTCTCGTGGTAATGCTGGAGGCTATACACTCTCCGTTCCTCAGGAAGACAAAACTCTCCACTCACATAATTATTTTGTCGATGAACTCGCTGTACTACTCGGAGGGTATGCGAGTGAGAAACTCGTCTTTGGCGATACAACAACTGGACCATCGAATGATCTCGAACGAGCGACACATATGGCCCGAAGTATGGTAACTCGTTATGGTATGAGCTCACTTGGGGCACGAACATTCGGCAAGAAAGACGAAATGGTATTCCTTGGACGCGAAATGCATGAAGAAAGGGATTACTCTGAAAAAACGGCCCAGGACATTGATGCGGAAGTATCGGGATTAATCGATTCCGCTTTCAATCGTGCCACACAAATTCTGATTGAAAAACGTGCTATTCTCAATACACTTGCAACAACACTCCTCGAAAAAGAAATCTTGGAAAAAGAGGCGTTTGATGCCATCGTAGGAAAGAAGGACGACGCGCCAGTTTCTGCCTAATATTCTCCATACCTCTATGGAAAAAATATCTTTTTATACTCTCGCATCTGTAGCGTATAAAAAAATCTTCATTCAAAAAACACCTTGGATCTTCGGGTCTGTGCTTGCACTGACGCTTATCTCCGAAGACAAGGTGTTTTCTTCTTTGAAAACTCTCACTTCTCTCGAAGAAGTGACAGCGTTTCTCTCAAGACAATCATTCGAAAGTGTATGGCCATTTCTCCTTATTACTTTACTTTTGGCTCTTGTTCATGCCTTCGGCCAAGGAAATCTCATCACTTCTCTTCAATTTCTCATAGAAGGAAAGAAGTTTGCTTATACTATTTCGAAAAGAAAGACCCTTATCCGTAGCACCGTAATTCTTTTTCTTATAGAAACAATTCTTTTCAGTATCCTCCTCGGCATCCTCGGCATCCTTTCTCTTCCTCTTTTTCTTGCTTCTTTTGTTAATGCCTCTGCCCTGCCTCTTCTCACCAACCTCCTGCTTCTCACACTTCTTTTTTTCATTCTCCTCTTCTCTCTTCTCAAACAATTCATATTTTGTTATGCTCTTTTCTCACCCCTCTCGCTTCGTAGTGCTTTCAAGCTGAGTGTAAATCTTTTTTATAAACACACTTCCATTTCAATTTTCTTTTTCATTTTTACTCTGTTTCTATCGACACTCTTTACTTTTTTTGTAAACATCGCTATTCTAGGAATTGTGGCAATAGTGAAGTGGCTTTCCCTTCCTCTTACGCAGAATACCATAGAAATTTTTTGTCTCTTTGCCTTCTTTGCTGGTTTTTCGGTCTTTTTACAAGCTCTCTGGATTCTCTTCTTCGCGTCCATCGCCAAGTCAAAAGATGAGCCTAAGGAAGAGAAAGAAAGAGTATCTGCTTCAGAGCAAATTGCTCCTGACGTTCCTCAAATATAAAAGAAGGGCTTGTAGCTCAGTTGGTTAGAGCGCTACATTGACATTGTAGAGGTCTCCAGTTCGAATCTGGACAAGCCCACAAAAGATAGAAAAAAGATTCCAAGTAATTGGAATCTTTTTTGTTTCTTATTCTAGAGATCGATGCGATAGAGACGCTTCGTAGATCGATCAGTAAAGAAAAGTGTGTCTTCTTTAGATGACAATCCTAAGTCGATACTATCAAAGCCCTGCGTTACCTCTTTGAGCTCAGTGAGCCGTGCCTTTTTGCCTGTTGTGATGTCCATCTTCCAAAAAGTGTCTTTGGTATATACAGGTTTTTCGAAATAATCATTCGGAAGAACGCTATTTTCTGGTATCGATCCAGGCAAAGCATAATAGATTGTTTTACTATCTCTTGACCACACCACTTTCGAAATAAGTGTCGGAAGCATCAAATCTTTCAGCTCCCCTCCACTTGCATTCATAATACCAAGAGAAACAGCCTTGCCTCCTTTTTCACTATTCATACTGACAAGTATTTTTTCTCCATTAGGGGACCACAGATAATCAGCGCCAAATTTTTCTGCAAGGAGAGATTTACGATTATCTCCTGAAAAATTCATCCGAAACAAAGAGGTAGATTCAAAGGCATTTGGCCTACTCCAAAAAGCAACATCCATACTTTTTGGCACAGGAGCAATGAAAGTTTCAAAATTGAGTACCGTCAACTTTTTCCATCCTGTGCCATCAGGATTTGCACTATTGAGAGTTCTTTCTTGCGTTACAAGATCGGTATATTGATAGAAAATCTTCTCTCCCAAATTGTCCCAAGCTATACGTGATATTTCTTCTTTGAGAGGAACAAGTGTTTTTGTATTCAGCTCAGCAAAATGCCACAAACTCTTTCCGTTCTCTTGTTTCAAAAATAAAAGCGCTTTATCTTTCTTGGGTGACCACAGTATTCTCGTTGGAGTACCTGGTAAATTACTCATCAGCACGACTTTGTCTTTCCCTTCGAGCGTTGCTTTCTTCAGAGCCTTATCATCAAAAGAGTAGTAGTATAGAAAATCATTCGATCCAATAACCACTCCCATAACACTTTCGTTGATAGACGGAAGAATAGAAGAAATAGCTTGCACTGTTTCCGTAGTTTTCTCTTTCACTGCTTCTGCTTTCTTTCCTTGGTCTACAGTCGGATCATTAACATTATTACGGAAAATAAAATTATATGCCCCCAAAAAAATAAGGACTAGGATTAGAAACGCCAGTGAGAAATAAAACACCTTTTTCATAAAGATAGTTATAGGCTAAAGACAAGATGAAAATGCGGTCGAGTCTCTTTATAAGTACAGTTGTAGGCTACGCTTTGTTCTGATGCTATTGCACAAATTTTAGTGATATGTACATTTGGAAGATTGCTTTTATTTGATAAAAATGTTTTCAAACAAGATGAATTTGTCACATCTACAACAGGCAATCCTGTGCCATGAGAAGTATGTCCAACCTCAGTACCTCCTGTTACATTAAAATCACTACAATGAGAAACACTCTTCAAATTCACTATATTTGTAATAGTTGATTTTGGAATACCATCAAGACTCGTACATGTCTTATTGTTTTGATCACTACACCGTCCAGAACTCTTAACGTGAATTTCTCCGAGAGCAGCAACAGCTTCAGTATGAGTATATGTACCACCTGCTGACACAGGAGCACCAGGAGTTGGAACAGGCGTAGGTTGTCCAGGGACAGAAGTAGCAGAAAGACCATTGATGCTCACGGTGGTCAGGTCTGGGTTGATTGTGTTAAGCAGAACCCAAGCAGAGAGCGCTAATGCCAGACCAATAAGCGCATCAAAAATAACACCTTTGGCTGTTCCCATAGCAGAAGTATTGCCGGCACTTGTGAGATACATAAATCCGCCAACAGAAACCATCAGCACTGCTGAAAGGACGACTACTGCCAGAGCAACATTGTATACAGCCAAGATATATCCGGGTAGGTCACTACCGTTCGTATTACCAAGTCCAGGAATTTTTTCCAGTAGAGTGTACTGTAGTCCAGCAGCGCTCGCATCGGAAACAAAAAGAAATGCTCCCACCGAAAAGAAAAAAATGAAAAACACTATGATAAAATGTTTATTTTTGTACATACGAAAATTTTTAGTTTTTTTTGAAAGAAATACTGTCTGCATTATATCACACTTTTTATTTTTCAAAGAAAAAACTCCCCATTCTTTCTTTGAGGAGTTTTGTATCTTTTTCTAGACCTAGAAATCCCAACTTCCATTCATACTACTTGACTGCGTATAGTTTACCACTGTGGTCTCGAAGAAGTTTCCTTTATCGCTATTAGGATCTTGCAAGCGATCAAGGTGCTTATACGGGTTTGACACCGCATTTGGATAGAGTGGTCCGATACCAAGCATCGCCAGACGGTTGTTCGCAAGCCAATGCGTATAATCTTCTGTTGTCTCGCTATTGATACCAGGGATGCGATTGCCCAAGATGTGCTTCCCCCATTCTATTTCCTGATCGACAGCTGTCGCCATCATTTCGAGAATAAGCTTCTCGTTGTAGATTTCTGGGAATTCTCTTCGTATTTCACGAATAATATTCGAGAATATTGTGATGTGAGTGAGTTCATCACGCCGTATATAAGCGATCATACGACCAGTAGCCAGCATTTTCATTCGATCGACCAATGTATCAAAATAGGCAAAGCCGTTATAGAAATACACTGATTCAAGAAGAAAGTTCGCTACAATACCACGAAAGAAATTCTTATCGGAGGGTTCATTGATGAAGTCTTCATAAATCTGCCCGATGTATTCGTTACGATGGAGCAAGACAGCATCCGTGCGCCAGAAATAATAGATTTCATCGCGTTCTTTGCTTTCTACTACAGATTCTAGGATAGTAGCATAGGATTGTGAATGAATAGCTTCTTGGTAGGCCTGAATCGAGAGAATAAGGTTCACTTCTGGAGAGGTAATATAGTCAGAGAAATGAGGAAGATTGACTGTCTGAATAGAATCAAGAAAGATGAGAAAGGAAAGTATTCCTTTATAGGCTTTTTGTTCTTCAGGAGAGAGGTCAGTATGAAACATTCGTGCATCATCCTTGAGTCCCGAGACTTTTTCTGGTACCCAGAAATTACCAATCATCACCTGATAGAGGGACTTCGCCCACGTGTATTTGGTGGCATTCAAGTTGAATAGTCCTGTCGTTGCCCCCTTGATAATCGTTCTCTTCTCTACATTATCGTTCCCCTTTGGATTAAAGAGGGCGTTACGCTTCATTTCTTCGGTCATAGTTTTCAATTTTTATCTTGTATGAGGGAGACTATCTGATACTATTAACCACTACAACTAACACAATTATCCTTTATTTCTGCGGAAAGACTACGCACATAGTACACGGTCTTGATACCCTGTTTCCAACTTTTTACATAATAATTGAAGAGTTGTGCAGGACTCACTTTCGTCGGATCGATCATCCACTCGAAAGAAATTGATTGGTCAATCCAAGGATAGATGGTGGACATCATATCAATGACATCGTTCATATTCATATTGATATATTCCTTGTAATACCAAAAATTTTCTTGAGAAAGTTTTGGAGCTACTCTGATCGTTGGAGAAGAAAGATTGGTTTCAATGAAGAACTTCTTATAAATCGGGAGGAGTGCAGCAGTCGTACCCACAACACCCGCTGTAGAAGTATTTGGTGCTGGAGCGCTATGATAGCCAAAGCGTACACCAACTGTCTTCATCTCTGCGAACAGCGTCTTCCAATCTTTTCCGAAAGGAGTATTTTTTTCGAACCACGTGACGTCACGACCAAGTAAAATTCCCTTGGAGTATTCACTCCCCTGATAGAGATTATAAGCACCTCTTTCTTTGGCGAGATCGACAGATGCACGATAGGTGTAATAAGTATATCTCTCAAACAAACGATTCGCTTCAGCTCGAGCCTCTTCACTATCATAGGCAAGCTTTCTTACAGCGAGGTATTCAGCAAGTCCGAGGTATCCGAGACCGACGCTTCGATACCTAAGAGCTGTACGTTCCGCTTCTTTCACTGGATAATAGTTAAGAGTAATCACATTATCAAGGACACGCATCACAACAGGGAAAACATCTGCAATCACACTTTCTTCTGCAACTGTAGCGATGTTAATCGAAGCAAGATTGCATACGACGAGATCTCCAGGTTCATAACGAATCACAATTTTTCCATCTTCCAATATTTCCTCCTGGAACTTCGTTACTGAAGTATTCTGACAAATCTCTGTACAAAGCTGAGTAGAATAAATGTTTCCTTCGTGTTTATTTGGATTGAGACGATTGACAGTATCCCGGAAGAAAACATATGGCATACCAGTTTCTACTGTTGACTTGAGAAACTTTTTGAATATATCTTTCGCCTTCACTACCTTTCTCATTTTCAAACGATCGTCTGTTTCAAGCTTCACATACAATGTTTCAAACTCTTCGTTAAAAGTATCTTGCAGGCGTTTCCCATATATCTTTTCTACTTCGTGTGGATCAAAGAGAGTAATATCAAGATCAGCTTCGAGTCGTTTCATAAACAAGTCCGGAATAGAAATCGATGGAAAAATATCGAAAGCCTTCGCACGAATATCTCCTGTTTCTGTTTGCAAGTCAAGAAAATCGTAAATATCACGGTGCCAGATATCCAGTGTCACAGAAATAGCTCCCAAGCGCGCTCCCAGCTGATTGACGGCGATAGCAGTGTCATTGATAATCTTGACCCAAGGATTGACACCACCTGACATCCCTTCGATACCACGGATAGCACTCCCCCTTGAGCGAATATTCCCCAAATATACTCCGATTCCCCCTCCAAACTTCGATATTTGCGCCATATTTTCGATAGCGTGATAGATATCGCGGAGATCATCATTGACATTTATTTTGAAACAGCTCGAGAGTTGGTGATAGTTCGTACGTGCATTGAGAAGTGTTGGTGTAGGAAGTGAAATACGCTGTTTCGAACAATGTTCATAAAGCTTGAAAGCAAATGCCAAACGGTTTTCTTTCTCTTCTGGAATAGCAAGGAAAAGAGCAACTGACATATACATTTCCTGTGGCAATTCTCTAACAATTTTATTTGGATTATGGAGATACCTCTTTGTGAAAGAAACAATCGTGGTGTATTCGTATGTCGTGTCCGTATCATTAGAAAGATATTTTCCTGCTGCTAAAATATCCTCGGCTGAATAATACTTGTAGAAATCTTTGTAATAATATCCACGCTCTATATAATCATCGAAGAGTGCTTTGTAGGCATGCGCACTATAAATATCTGATTGCTTCAATCCACGATTTTTGATCGCTTGCTTGTAGAGGTCGCCGAGAAGAATACGTGCAGCCACATTTTGCCAAGCAATATTTTCGACGGTTACTAAATCGACACATGTTTTCACAAGGAGCTTGCTGATGTCGGAAGTCTTGATCTCATCAACAATATTTTTTTTGAATGCTTCAATCAGATCTTCAAAATGACATTCTTTTTCGTAAGAAAGTGCCGCGCGATCAAAAACAACTTTAATTTTCTTGAGATCGAAAAGTTCCTGCTTTCCATTTGACTTTATGACTTTCATCGAATTTTTTTCGAATTGTTCGATGAGCTCTTCTTTCTTTTCTTCACGCTTCTCACTCTGTTTTTCTCGATATAAAATATATGCCTTGGCAACTTCATACCGACTTTCTTTCATAAGGTGTTTCTCAACGAAGTTCTGAATTGTCTCCACAAACGGCACATGCATCTCAGCATCTTCTCCGCAAGTAGCAATGATGTCATTTATAACTTCATCAGTAATGGTCGTGATAAAACTTTTTTCAGTTTCACCAATAGCATCGCAAGCATTTTCAATAGCATTCTCGATACGCGTTCGATCAAAAGGCACAATTTCGCCATCGCGTCTTTTCACTTGTGTCAGTGTCATATTTCTATTTTGATTAATTTCCAAATCGTTCTTCTACTTTTTTCCAATCAAGAACACGAAAAAATATTTCGATATAATCTGCCTTCTTGATGCCATAATCCGTCATATATGCGTGCTCAAACACATCCATAACAAGGAGTGGTTTACATGACGCAAGGTGTCCCAAATCGTGTTCATTAATCCATGTAGAGAAAAGCGCTTTACTCAAAGGATCCTCATAGAGGACGACCCAGCCAATCCCCCGCATCGAAGCAATACCTGTAAATACTTTTTTCCATTCCTCTATACTTCCATACATGACTTCGATAGATTGCTTAAGAGCATCACTTGTTATTTCTGTTTCTTCTTTACTCAGGTTCTCAAAATAGAGTTCGTGAAGACGCATACCGTTCCACTCCCATCCGAAACGACGTTTGAGTTCTGCGTATTCTGGCGTGCCTATTTCTTTGCTCGCAAGAAGGTTAATCAGTGCATTTGTATTTTTTACATATCCTTCATACAATGTGAAATGATTTGTAAGAAGCGTGTCGCTCAGCCCAGGAAGACCAAGAAGGTGTGTGAAATTTTTTGCTCTATAAATATCAGACATACTTTATTGTTTTACTGCAATTTATATTTTTCCTACGAGATCTATTCCAGGCTTCAGTGTCTTGCCACCCTTCTTCCAGTTTGCAGGACAGACTTCTCCGCCGTGTTCACGGACGAAAGTAGCCGCCTCGAGTTTGCGGAGTAGTTCATCAGCACTCCGTCCGACATTATTGGCATGCACCTCATATGCTTGAAGAACACCATCTGGATCGATGATGAAACTTCCTCGAAGAGCAAGGCCTCGGTCATCTCCTTCTTCGATGTACACACCGAAGGTACGAGCAATATCTCCTGACGGATCAGCTACCATCGGGTATTCGATATTTTTGATAGCAGGAGAATGATCATGCCATGCCTTGTGAGTAAATTTTGTATCCGTGGAAACAGAAAGAACTTCTGCACCAAGCTCTTGAAATTTCGCATAATTTTTTTGCATTTCTTCGAGCTCTGTAGGACAAATAAAAGTGAAGTCAGCAGGATAGAAAAATACAATCACCCATTTTCCGCGATAGTCAGAAAAATGAGATTTGTGAAAACCTTCTTTCTGAAAATAATCAAATTCATAGTTTGGGACAACCCTCCCAATCGTTGGGGAAAAACCACTTTCCATTACGTTTTCTTCTTCATGGCAACCACCTCCGCAACATGTTTCTTCGTACATATTTTTGTTATTATTTATGAATAAAAACGACGAGTCGTTTACCTATAATAAAGTGATTGTTTTGTACTGTCAACTATCGTCTATCTAAGCCAAGAAAAAAGCAGTATTGCTCTTTGAAAATCACTCTTTCAACTACATATAGTGTGTTTTATACTCTTTCATATACAATTGGAATAAACAAGAAAAAGAAAAAGAAATCTCTTTTCTTTGAGATTCCTTTAGTATTTTCTCAAAATAAAAACAGCTTTTTTATACCAAGCAATCAACACAATTTTCCTTCTGTCCCAAGGTGAACTCTATGATGTTTTGCTTTGTTGTCTCGAGAATACGGTCGAGAGCCTCCTTGCTATAAAAAGCAATGTGCGGTGTGAACACCACGTTATCACGACTCAGGAGATTTTTATCCTGCTCTCGTTGTCTTGCTTGCACAGGACTACAGTTCTCATAGAGACACTGCTGCTCTTCTTTTATGTACTCTTCTCCTTCTAAGACATCGAGTCCGGCTCCAGCCAAAGTAGCATTGTCGAGAGCCTCGATAAGAGCTTCATTATCTACGATACTCCCTCTTGATGTATTGATAAGAAGAGCTCCCTTTTTAATTTTCCCAATGTTTCCTTTATTAATGAGATGATGTGTACGCTCATTGTACGGAGTGTGAATCGTCACAATGTCTGATGTAGAAAGTACTTCATCGAGTGAGGCATAATTAAAGTGCAAGATTTCTGAAAGGAACACGTCGTGATGAATATCAAATGCAAGCACATGCATCCCAAAACCCTTGGCAATCCGGATGGTATGTAATCCAATATGTCCCGTTCCGATGACGCCCAAGGTTTTATTTTTCAAATCAAAACCGATGAGCCCGTCCGCAGAGAAATCCCCTTTGAGTCCACGCGCATACGATTTATGTACATTACGGGAAAGAGCGAGAATAAGAGCAAACGTATGTTCTGCAACGGTATTTTCCCCATAATACGGCACATTGAGGATGGCAATAGATCTTTCTTTGCATGCTCCGACATCGATATGATCGAAGCCTGTTGATCTTGTCGTAAAACATCGGACACTTGGTAGCGCGTCAATCACAGCTTTATTTACGATAGAATAAATGAACACCGACACAATGTCATAGTCTTTTATCTGAGAAACAGTCTCTTCGGTGAGTGGATCGGGAGAGAAAAACACTTCATGTTCCAGAAAAAATGGTCTCAAATATTCTTCATCTGATTTGGTGGTTTCAAAAAAAGCAATTTTCATATATTTTTTCCTATAAATTATCTTTCCTTAGCATACCGCCCTTTTCTTTCTGAAACAAGTTTCTCCTTGCTTTAGAAGGATAAACAGTATACTATGTACTATAATCCTTTCGTTTCTTTACTCTTATTTTTTATGAATTTCCCCATCGTAGAAAACAAACTGGCGCTTGAAATTCCTAGGCGGTTGGTCGACAAACGAATCGACGTTGCCCTCTTTGATTTGCTCCAAAAGAAGGTGCCAGGTATAGCCTTTTCCAGAAGGAGTATCTCCAAACTCATCGAGGGAGAAAAGATCCTACTCAACGGAAAGAAAGTATCACCAACGCGCATTGTCAAACTTCATGATCTTGCAAAGCTCTCTTTGGATGATCTCTTTACTCCTCTTCCTGTCCTTACTACACGAAATGATATACATATTCCTCTACTCTATGAAGATGATATGCTCCTTGCTATTGATAAACCAGCAAATCTCCAGGTACATCCAGCGGGCAATATCGATATGAAGACTGTTGCACACTTTATTATTACGAAGTATCCAGCTCTCACCACTGTAGGAGAAGACCCTCTGCGCCCAGGCATTGTTCATAGGCTCGATCGCGAAACATCAGGCGTACTCGTCATTGCGAAAACTAATGAAGTTTTTCGGGGGCTCAAAAATCTTTTTCAAAAACGTACTCTGCACAAAAAATATATTGCCCTTGTCTATGGACATATGTATTCTCTGGAAGGAGAAATAAACAAACCTCTGATGCGACATTCCGGGGAACTGAAGCGTTTTGCCGTAGAAACACAAGATGTACCCAAAGGTGCGCGCGCTTCACAAACATTTTACAAAGTAATTGCTCGCTATAAAGATTTTGACCTCCTTGAGGTCACTCCAAAAACTGGCAGAACACATCAGATCCGTGTTCATCTCGCTTCAATAGGCAATCCTATTGTTGGAGACAAACTCTATACTACCAAGACCATGCGTAGCAAAAAATCCCTTTTTCCAGAGCGTCAAATGCTCCATGCCTATCAGCTTGCCTTCACTCTTTTTACCAAGAAATATGACTTTACTGCCCCCTTACCAACAGATTTTCGAAACATCCTCACAAGTATTGACGAAACGCTCGATGCAGGTTATGATGATGAGGCCTTGAAAAGCCTTTTATTGGAATAACCAAAGGTTAAGCAACTGTCTCAAATCTCAACGCTTTATTCTAAAGAAAAAAGAGAAGCTTGTCTTATAAAATGTCCATATTTCGGCCGAAAACTCCTCAAAGTCCCTTGGATTATCACGATAGTCCGCCTTACTTTTCAAAGTTTTCATCACGAAATATGAACATTTTCTTAGGACATGAGATTTGAGACAGTTACTAGAGGTTTTTCTTTTTATCTTTTTATTCGTTGGTCGTTCTCTCACACAGAGAGACTTCCTCTTTATTGCTAAGTCTATGCAACAGAAACTGATATCTTTTAATTTGAAGCAACGCAAGCCACTCGACACTCCTGAATTTCAGGCCGGTGATGTAGTGAAGATTTTTCGTAAAATCAAAGAAGGCAATAAAGAGCGTTTACAAGCATTTCAGGGCACCATTATAGCTATCAAAGGTGGACAGAGCTCTTCGAAAACCATTACCGTACGCAAAGTATCCTTCGGTGTAGGAGTAGAGATTGTTTTCCCTCTTTCTTCCCCACAGATCGATAAGATTGAATTCATCAAGCGTACAAGAGCTCGCAGAGCGAAACTCTATTTCGTCCGTGATAAATCAGTGAAGGTCTTGAGCAGGAAACTGAAAGAAATCAAGGTAAAAGACAGCGCGAAAGCCAAAATTACCAAGAAGGTAGTAGAAACTACCAAAGAAGAAAAAAAAGAGATATAATGGAAAAGTTGTTGTAGAGAATCTTTCTCTACAACCTGTTGCCCAGGTGGCGGAATGGTATACGCGCTAGCTTGAGGTGCTAGTTCTCGCAAGGGATTGGAAGTTCGAGTCTTCTCCTGGGCACAACATGAAAAATAGAGGGAATTGCCGTAGGCGTGCTTAGCTCAGTTGGTTAGAGCACCTCGTTTACACCGAGGGGGTCGGGGGTTCGAATCCCTCAGCACGCACAGCGTGATGGCAGGAATGCCGAGGTAGCTCAGTGGTAGAGCAGAGGACTGAAAATCCTTGTGTCGGCAGTTCAATCCTGCCCCTCGGCACAGAAGTCTGTTAAAAGAGGAAGGAAAGAGAATTGGTGTATCTTCAGAAACTCTCCTCAGCGTGTATAACCTGTGGATAAGTATATAAAAAACTTTATGAGGAAGGGAGTTTGGTTGATTTCGGGACTGTAGCTCAGTGGTAGAGCGCGCGGCTCATAACCGCTTGGTCGCTGGTCCGATCCCAGCCAGTCCCACATAAAGACAAAAAAGAGAAAAGCATTTATTGAAAACCTATAGAGATTGCTTTTAGCGGACTTGTCCGTCTAAGCGTAGCGTAGGCGGGTATCGTATAGCGGCTATTATGAGTCCTTGCCAAGGATTAGATAGGGGTTCGACTCCCCTTACCCGCTCTAAAGAGCTAAAAGACCTAGATTCTTCTAGGTCTTTTAGCTTTTCTGGATGAGAGGAGTCAAACAGGAAAGGTGCCAAAAAACATTTGTCTTCCAGTTTGTGGTGACCGCGATTTATTCGCGGGCTAGAGGGCGCCCGACTGTAACAATATAGCACTTCGGGCAGGAAAGCCATATAGAGCGCAGTGAAGCGAGCAGTTTGATTCTCCTCTTACCCGCTCAGTTAAAAAATATTTTTAGTGGTTTTTTATTAAAAAAAATAAAAAATAACAGGAAGGATGGTAAAAAAAAGTTAAAGGGTATAGAATAAAGATATAAATATCAAATTTCAATATCTCTTATGAAAAAATATCGTATTATTATGGTGCTTGCCGGTATTGCAATAGTAAATGCGATGTATTTGAGTTACAAGGCGTACATTTATCATTTCATTAATCCTTACAAATTGACAACAATATGTGATTTTTCAGGATGGAGCTCTTGCACGGATGTATTAAGGAATCCCCTCTCGCTTGTTTTTGGCATCCCCTTCCCATGGGTAGCGTTTGTTGTCTATCCAATTCTTCTCGGGCTGGCCTGGTATGGATACAGAAAATCTTCTTACGTCCAAGCGAAAGTCCTCACCATTCTTTCTGGAATGGGGATGTGCTTTAATGGTTTCATTATCTATAGAGAAATCCGCTTCATTCACGCATATTGTATCCTTTGTCTTATCTGTACGACTATTATCGTATCTATCTTCATATTGTCGCTACAGCTCACACAGGAAGGAAAGAATGAACTTTCGACCATTAGTTAGAGAGTAAAATTGCATAAAATGAGCCTTAAAAGGCTTATTTTTATCACTTTCTTTGTTGGCTTAAATGAAGGACAATATTGCTTCTAATGAAAAAGTATGCTTTGTATAAGCCAAATATAGAGAAACTACACTTGACAATAATTATAATTTGTGCTATCATCGTTAGTTGACTTGAATGTCGACCTATCTCCCTTACGAGGGATGGTGGTTTACTCCTAAAGACAATCTATGATGTTTCGAAAAGATTTTCTTTTCGCAGTAGCGCTAACAGTAGCTCTTTTCAATATAAATACAGCACAAGCAGAAACAGAACAAAACGAGACCCCTCTGACAAGCCTCTATAGTTTCAAAAGTGACCCTTTTCTTTTGAAGTGGACATTTGAGATTGAAAAGAAGCGATCAGTGGCTCGTGTGGTACATACTGAGACACGGACATTTGAAGAAAAGACACTTGATCATTGGAAGCAGAAGCAGGAATATTTATGGTCACTTCTTCCTAAGGAAAAATTCATCATTAATGCCTCAGCCTATACTGCAGCAGCCGATGAATGTGGGAAGTCTGATGGTATCACTGCTTCTGGGATCAAGGTAGCAGAGTCTCGCACTCTCGCCTGCCCTCCTTCTTATCCTTTTGGGACAAAAATTGCCATTGAAGGCGTTGGCGTCCTCCGTTGTGAGGACCGGGGAGGTGCCATCAAAGGCAACCATTTCGATATTTATATGGAAACTAAGGATGAGGCATTCGCATTTGGTCGCCAGAATCTCGTAGCAGAAATAGTATACTAAAGGACACAAAAACACTTCCCTTTACCGGAGGTGTTTTTGTTTGCTTCATTGACGCTCAGGGAAAATTTCGCTAGAATAGGAATGTTATCTCATAAGAAATAATGAAGATTGGTCCGATGGCCGAGCGGTTAGGCGAAGGTCTGCAAAACCTTTTACAACAGTTCAACTCTGTTTCGGACCTCATAGTTATTTGAAATACTGACGTTATAATGGTATACTCAAAGTAATAATACTTTATACCATTATTAATATGCGAAATAAAAAATGGACCAATTCGGATATTATTTCAGCGGTAAAGAAATCAAGGAGTATTCGGCAAGTTATTTATGCCTTAGGGCTAGTACCTGCAGGAGGTAACTATGTCCAAGTTCAGAAGAAAATGAAGGAGCTTAAAATCGATACCTCTCATTTTTTAGGAATGGGTTGGAATAAAGGCATGCCGTTTGCTCGAAAAAAACCACTTTCATTAGAAAAAATACTTATTGAAAATTCAAGTTATCAGAGTTTTAAACTAAAAAAAGGTTATTCTCTGCTGGATTGAAGAAAAAAGAATGCGAAGAATGTCGCTGGAGAAAAGTTTCTGAGGACGGACGGATACCTCTTGAATTACATCATATCAATGGAGATAAAAGTGATAATAGAATGATGAATCTCAAGGTACTATGTCCAAATTGTCATAGTTTAAAACCGACTCACAGAGGAAAAAATAAGAAGAGAGGTTAAAATATGGGCGAGTGGTGGAATGGTATACACGCGACACTTAAAATGTTGTGCTCTAAAGGCATGAGGGTTCAAGTCCCTCCTCGCCCACTAAAAGAAAGACTGAGTTTATTGCTCGGTTTTTTGTTTTCGCGTGACTCTTGTTTTTACTCTGAAGTTCTGCTAGAGTGCTATCTTCGGAAAACCGAAAAAGTTCTTTGTTCAACTCTTAAGTATAGCTCAGAAAGGTTATTATGAAAGCGACTACCCTTGCATTCTGGATCTCTGCGATACTTCTTTTTTTTCTTATCCCTCTTTGGAATGAAGAGAAAATAACATTGAGATTAGAAACAGAAGAAGGGATCACCTCAGAAGATATCAAGAATATTGCACACGAATAGGGAAGAAGTTCTCAAAATAATTTGAAATTTTGTAGAGACATCCTAAAAAGAATCCCGAGTGATCGAGATTTTATTATTTCTTTTTTTGAATTTTCTTAAGAAGGCTCGGGATTTTTTTGAAATCTTTTTTCAGTGCCTCTCGGAGTCCTCCATTGTAGAGCGCGGCAGCCGGATGATAGAGACAGTAGAATGTTCTCGTGCCGAGGTCTGGAGATGTGACGTAAAAAGTTTTTCCGTGGACATCTGAAATTTTTTTATCGAGAATAAAGTTCTTCATCGCGTGTCGCCCGAGCGTGACGATGAGCACAGGATCGATGATCTCCACTTGATCGACGAGCCACTGTCGGCAGGCTTCTTTCTCTTCTGGCGAGGGATCACGATTTTCTGGTGGACGATACTTGACGACATTTGTTATAAAAATATCTTCACGTTTAAGCTTGATAGAAGCCAGCATTTCACTGAGGAATTTCCCTGCTGATCCAATAAACGGCACACCGAGGAGATCCTCTTTCTTCCCAGGAGCTTCACCAATAAAAAGTATCTCTGCATCAGCACTCCCATCCCCAGGAACTGCTTGCAAGGCTTCTTTGCGCAAACTGCAGGTACAATGCTCTATCCAAAAAGCGTTCACTTTTTTAAGAGCTTCTTTTTTATCTGTCATAGTTTTTTTTATTCTACCCTCCATCCTTCATTTGTTTCAACAAGTTTTCCTGGTATTTCAAAACCACTCGCAAGTTTGTGTCCACCTCCTCCAAAATTATGTGCAATCAAAGAAACATCCACTTCAGATTTATCAGCTGAACGAAGACTGGCCCTTATGGTATTCTCATCACGTTCTGAAAGAACAAGCGCAAACCTTACATCAGGAACAGCGCTCAGTATAGATGAAACTTGATAAATATCTTCAGGCAACGCCTGACATTCCTCTATGTCTCGTCTTGTGATAGCGGTCACCAACATACCATTTTTTTTATTCAAACGAGCCTTTTCAAATGCTCTCCCCCAAAGTTTCAGTGCTGCAAGATTTTTCTTTGAAAAGATTGCTTGTGTTATCTTCTCAAGAGGCGCTCCTTTTTTGATTAAATCTGAAGAAATTTCCATCACGCGTGGCGAAACATTAGAATGTTGGAGTCCGCCAGTGTCAAAGAGAATGCCTGTAAGAAGCATACTTGCTATTTTTTGAGTAATTCTTGCCTCCACTGAGGTTAAAAAAAGATATATTAGTTCTGATGATGATGAATACTCTGGATCAATGATTACCACATCTCCCGTAAGACATATATCGGGATGATGATCAATAAGCACAATAACTTGATTCTCACGAAAGGAATTGCGAATTTTATCAAAACCACGATCAACACTATCAGAAGCAATAATAGCATCGTAACTCTCCATATCAATTTGATTCGGATGAAGAAATATCCCTTGAAATAAAACTTTCATAGCATCAGGGAAAGCATCAAAACAAGAAATATCCACATGTTTTCCACAGCTTTTCAGATATTCCGCCATAGCAAGATTAGCACCAATAGTGTCAGCGTCTGGTCTACTGTGCGCAAAAAGAAGAATCCTTTCTGATTTTGCAATAATATACTTTAGCGTATGAAATTCTGACTCAAAATTCGTCATAAAAAAGAAAGATGCTCCAAGGATAATACTCTGTATATATAAATGTTATACCACAATAGTATAACTTGGTATAACTCTATAAAAGACCTTATATAAGCTAAAATATTTCTTTCAAAAGCTTTTCAACAACATCTGCTTCTTGTGCTGTTGTATCAATCTTAAAAGATAATTTTGGCATAGGTTTCATATGAAGCTTTGTATAAAGCTCTTTTTGAATTTTTGGTAATTCTTTCTTCAAAGTCTCTGTTACATAGTGTGATTCCTGTTCTGGAAAAACACTAATAAACATCCGAGTATATCTAAGATCTCGCGATGTGTCAATCTTGGCAATGGTAATGAAAACCCCCTTCTTTAAAGAAAGCTCCCTTTCCATAGTCTCTCCAAGAAGTTTACGAAGGAGTTCATTTACCTTTATAATACGCGGTACTGACATATTCTTGTTCGTAAAAAAATAATTCTCCTTTATTTCTCTATAAAATTCGATAAAAATGTGCCCTCGGCAGGAATCGGACCTGCATTTACTCGTTAGGAGTGAGCCGTTCTATCCATTGAACTACAAGGGCAATATTGATCAAACGATGTGGACCGTGCCGGATTCGAACCGGCGACCTCTTCCATGCCATGGAAGCGCGCTACCAACTGTGCTAACGGCCCGATTATTCTGTATAGTGTCTTTATTTTATCTTACTGTAAAGCCAAAAAACTACTTTATAAAATTTCTTCTTACTCTTTATCATACTGTTTTCTTTACGTTTCGTCAATGTTGTTTTCTTACATTCCATCCAGGGCACAAAATTAAATGTACATCTTTTATTCTTCTTCTGTATTCTCATATATTAATATTATGAAATGAATATATACTTTTGTCAAGTATATATAAGCAGTGTCAATTATGTTCCACGTGGAACATAATATTCTTTAATGAACCAGAACTCAATAAAAACCAATAAAAAAATGGTATTCATAAAAAGATGTGATCTTTTTTTATTCACAATTATTAACTTGTATAAAACATCTTTAAAGCTATATTCCACGCGGAACATTTATTGCATAAACACAATCCCTCCTATATTTCACTTTTTTTAAAAAAATACCTCAGGCGCATATATTTAAGAGTTGCTGTAATGTTCCACGTGGAACATCTAGAGTGTTTATGCTAATAATTGTAATCACTCATTTTATTTTATATATTGCTCGTGTATTCAATATAAAAAAATTATGTTCCACGTGGAACATATCGCGCAATTTATAACCTCGTTAAAAAAGGTATTCTAGTCAAAAAAATACTTTTTATAAAAGATTGTGACCTTTTTTATTTATTAATTTTGCTTTATTAAAGGTATTTTCTATCAAATGTTCCACGTGGAACATCATAATCAGTATCTAAAAAATAGGGTCATACCACAAGAAGATTAAATACATACAAATAACATAATATGGATTAAGAACAATGTTCCACGTGGAACATAATAATTCTTATAACTAAAAAATAATAGAAGATATATTTATACAAGTTTATACACAATTTTTCACTATAGCTACTCTATAAATGTTCCACGTGGAACATTTATATTATCTAAATAAAAAAATCTAAAAAACTGAACATAAAATACTCCAACATTGTAAAAAAATTACTTATTATGTTCCACGTGGAACATAATAGTACTACAAAAAATGAATATAACTATTATTACAATAAATTTCTTATCCTAGTAAGAAGTAGAATATAACATAATGTTCCACGTGGAACATTATGTTATTTATTTTCAACAAAAAAGTACTAATTGGTAATAGGAGATGACACCAAAAAAAGATCATTAATGTTTTTTATTTATTAATTTTGCTTTATTAAAGGTATTTTCTATCAAATGTTCCACGTGGAACATCATAATCAGTATCTAAAAAATAGGGTCATACCACAAGAAGATTAAATACATACAAATAACATAATATGGATTAAGAACAATGTTCCACGTGGAACATAAAAAATATGTTCATAATATACTTGACAAAAGTAATTGTTTATTTCATAATAAATAAATCGTGTTCATAAAGAATAAGAAAAAATCACAACTTATGTGAGAGATAAAGATGTTTTGAAATCAGATTTATTATCACCCCTCTTTTTATTTATACAATTTCCGAAAAAATATCTCCTATAAAAATACATTTAACTCTCTTGTTTATGTGAATACATCTTTCACAAATTATTGAAAGTATGTTATACTGAAAGAAATAAAAAATAAATACTTGTATGTTTATTCCTTCGCTCTTAGATTTAACTGAAAAAAAAGCAAAATTAACGTTCTTTATCTTTTCAGGACTCATCATTTTTAGTATAGGTCTTTTTGTTTTTGCTGAAAATAATACTGCTTCACAAACACTTTTTAATGATTCTGATCAAGATGGACTAAGTAATGATGAAGAGAAACTCTACGGTACAGATCCAATGAACAAAGACACTGATGGAGATGGTTATAGTGATGGTATAGAAGTAAGTAGCGGTTATAATCCACTCAAACCAGCACCTGGAGATAAGATTATATCTGACGAAATAACAAAGACTTCTTCACAGTTTACAACAGAAGTAACAACGGTTCCTTTATCAGGAAATCTCACAGAAAAAGCTTCGGGCGAAATTGCAAATTTAATTAAAGATACAAAGGAGACTGGGACTGATATTTCAATGGAAACTATTAATGCGTCTGTTGATAAAATTCTTGAACAAAATAATACTGAGGTAATATTACCCGAAATAGATATCAAGGATATAAAAATTAAAAAAATCTCGAAAAAACTCAGTGGGGGAAAACGAACAGAACAAGAAAAAGAAGATGTTCTTGAATATCTCACTGTTCTTTCTTATCTCATTGCTAATAATTCACCAAAGAGTTTTCAAAAGCAGAGTGACTTTGAAAATATTCTCAATCAAATCTCCACAGACTCTCTTATGGGACTAGCTTCAGGAAATACAAAAGCTCTCGAAGATATCTCCACACGTGGGGAAAATATACTTAAAGAATTAAAGGATATAGAAGTACCTGAGGATATGGTAGATATCCACATCAAAGCCCTTAAGATGGCTCTTTATGCTATGCAATTAAAACAAGAAATTAAACCAGCAGATACAGATCCACTAGGACAGATTGGGGTACTCGCAAAGACACAAGGTTTCTTCGTGGGGGTTTCAGAACTAGGGAATGAAATCCAACAAAAACTTTCTGATCATGGTATTGAAGAAATACCTCTCAATTTATAAACATCCTTCAAAAACATGGTTCAAGCGAAAAGGAGAATATTCATTATAACTATGGTGCTTACGAGTACGTTTTTTGGTTTATTTCCAGAGCAAGTTCATGCAGATGCATGGGGATCAAACTTTGGATCTATTTTACTCGATCAAATGCTTAATAATATCAAACGTCAAATAGAGGGCGCTATCTTAGGAACAATGAAGATGGTCGCAATCCAAACTCTCAACAGCAAAGTTGGTCAATTGATCGGTGGGGTAACAGGGCAACCACTTTTCATTACAAATTTTGGTGAATTTCTCTATCAAAATCCAAGACAAAATACAGACCTCTTTATGAATGATTTCTTTTCGATTACTACGAGGGGACGAGGATCGTCTGTAAACTACATCAGCACAGATTCTGAATCGAGTTCATATAGTGAATATCTCACAAGTGTCGGAAGAAGAGGAACAGTTGATAGGGATACTTTTGGACATAATACTCTCGATGATTTCGGAGGCATTACAGCCTTTCAAAATGGAAATCCGCGTGCTTTTAATGCTTTTTTTGCTAATCCACTTAATAATCCAACAGGATACCTCCTCGTAGCAAGCAATGTTTATGCGAATGAACTTGAGAAACAACAGAAGATAGCCGAAATAAAAGCACTCTCTCCTGGAACACTCCCAAGTGAAAGCAATGGTACTATTACCGCACCAGCAACAGCTATCACAGCTACTCTCAACAACGCTGCTGACCTTCCAAATAAAATGATTGCTTCGGCTACAAATCCAGGAGAACTCCTTTCGGGAGTCGTTTCGTCTATGGCAAACAGACTTGTAAGCAATATGATCCAAAAAGGAGTTGGTGAAATACAGTCAAAAATATCCAGAGAAGTTCGCGATTTTGATAATCAAATTTCTAGATCGATCAATTTTCAAATGAAAGAAGTCGGTCCAGCAATACAATTTATTGGTACAGCTAAAGAAACTGGGAAAATAAAAATTAGAACACCTGCGCCACCAGCAGCTCTTCCTTAAGATACATAGAAAAGAAATCAAGCTTATATGAGGGCTCGATTTTTTATTCCTTCTTTGTATTTATAAGAGCTATTCCAAAAAAAAGTATATACCAAAAACAAAAGACTACGTCTGTTTTGAAAAATGGTGTATCTACAATTCCAATAAGGAGAAAAATACACAGCAAAGAAATAAGAAGAAGTGGCCTTGTTATAGTGTGAGATGTACTCATCTCACTTCGAAAAAAAATAAACATATTTTTCAGCCACGAAAAAAGAAGAAGAACGAAACCGCTGAGCCCTACGATTCCTGCTTGAAGAAAAATCGCGAGATAGAGATTGTGAGGCTGAGGAACAGCCCACTCAAGATAAGGAGGAAAAAATATCTGATAAGCAAGATATGCTTCTTCAAATCTTCCTATACCAATACCAAAAAGAGGGTAGTGAGCAATCATCTGAATTGACGACTCCCAAATCATAAGGCGAGAAGCTATAGATGATCGACTATCAAGAGAAATCATCATCTGCCATTTCTCAGTTCTTAATTCAAAAAATAAAAATAAAAAAGCAATACAAGAAAGAATAAGAAGAGAAATGATTATTTTCTTTTTCTGCAATACAGGATACTTCAATGTAAGAAAAATACTACTCGAAAGAAATACTGCTATCCAAGTGCTGTATGACTTCGTAAAAAAAAGGGAAAAAAGGAGGGAAATAAACATCCAAAATATCATCAGCTTGCTCCATTTCTTTCCCTTAAAAAGAGAGTGCGTGAAAAAATATTGTGTAAGGAGTATTCCTGGAGCAAGGAAGAAGGCCAGATAATTAGGAGATGTATACCAAGAAGAAAGTCTGCCATCAAAGGTCAGTATTCCTTGAAAAATATATATGTTCGATAGAAATGAAACAATAGCCGTGATTCCGAACCAGAGAAGAAGAAGAATATCAATATCTCGTTTTTGAGGATGTGTTTGAAGCCATATTGAGAGAAGAAGAATTGGCATAACAAACCAGGTTTTGATCATATTGAGACCTCGTAAAGACATTTCGTTCATAAGAAAAGAGGTGATAATACCAAGGAAGAAGAGGCTTATGCCAAAAGCAAATGCAGATGAAACAAGAGAATGAAAAGAAACTTTGAAAATCTTTTTTTTGATACCAAGGAGAAAAGTACAGAGAGTAACAATGACAGGAATCTCAATCATATATACAGGGATATGAAAGAATACCAATTTCAAATGAGCTACCGGTAAAAGGAGTATAGAAAGAGCAACACAAACCTGTATAATACGTGATTCTTGATACATAAATATACCTTATTCTATCACAGTACAGCGAGTGCAAGAAGAAAGAAGAAAAGAGGCAGTATGTGAACAGAAAAAATTGCTGTTTCGAAAAGTGAGTGAAAGAAGAAAATACAGAGAGAAAGAGAGACAGCGAGAGAATAAATATCCTTCTGATAGTGCCATTTTCTCCACGCGAAAAAAAGAGGGATGAAAGCGAAGCCAAGAAAAAAGAAGAGGCCTGTCATACCAAGTTCTCCCGCAATATCAAGATAAAGGTTGTGAATATATATTGGCTCTCTATAGTCTGCACTCGGCTTCACAACAAGGGGGTAGTTTCCGAGACCACTTCCAAGGATCGGGTGAGAAAGGATGAATGTGCCTGACTCTTTCCATAAACGAATACGTTCTGTATTCGATGTGTCAGTAGGAGAAAAGCTTGAAATAAAACGAGTACCCACGGGACTTAAAAATAAGACAAGAAAAAGGAGTATACCTCCTCCTAGAAAGCGAAGCCAATATTTCTGTAACACGCCATAATGAGTAAGAAAAAGAAAGAAAACAATACCGAGTCCTGCAAGCAATCCTACGTAGCCACCCCGAGAAAACGTCAGTAAGTCAGCTATAAAAATGGTACTGCCAACTCCTATCCACCATTTCTTGTGTAGCCTTGTTGCTTTTTGAAGAAAAATAAACATCAAAGGAAGCGTCATTCCAAGAAACAAAGAAAACATATGGGGATCAGGAAAAAACCCAACCGCTCTCATGAGTGTATAGCCTGAAATATTTACTAAAAGACTCGGATAGCTTGCTACCATACCACCAAATGTTTGTCCAAGAAAAAAAGGAAGGATAGTTTGTACCCAAAAATCAAATAATGTAGGAACACCAACGATAAATTGGAGTATAAACTGAACAAGAGCGATGATCGCTGATAAAAAAGAACCGTAAATAAGCCATTTCACTATTGTATCCTTCATAGAAGAACTAAGAAGGGTGGCGTAAAAAACAATAAAAAGTGGTGCGAATGAAAGGAAAAAGATATTTTTCCTCACATCCCATTCTCTATTTTCTGCCCAAAGTACAGAAGAAAAGGAAAAAAGGAAAAAAGCGAGAAAAAAGAAAAGGATACTTGGGGGAGGAAGAAGAATTTTCTTTACCTTTATACTCTGTATAAGCCAAAAAAAGAAAATAAGAAGAGAAAGCACACGAATAACAGCTAAATCAATACCCGAAACTGGGCTCAGAGCAAACTGAAAAGGCAGGAAAAAAAGAAAAAAGGATACAAATATCTCTAAAAACTTCATATATTTTTTAAAAGAAGAAGAAAATGAAGAAAACGCAGTGTTTTTGACTCCCAAGTTGGACGATGTTTTTGGAAATATTTTTGCTGTGAGATATAAAATTCTTTTTTTTGTTGTGCCTTTTTATTCTGACTTTTCCCTCCAAGATGAAGAATAGGGAAATCTTTCTTTCTCGTTATGGACATGTTAAGCTTTCTCACTCTTTGACAAAGATCTACATCCTCAAAATAAAGGAAAAAGTCTTCATCAAACCCTTTCACTTGATCAAAAATATCCTTTGGAATGAAGAGTGCTCCTCCGCTTACAAAGTCAATGACATTTTTTTCCTTTATAGAGCCGAACATATTATTCCGTAACAAAGAAAAAAGAGTGGGGGCTATTCCAAAACTAAAGGCTTCTTCTTCATTCTTCTCAGTATACATCGTCATACCGAGAATACCCACTGTTTTATCTTTCTCAAAAAAGCGTATGACATCTTCTAAACACTGCTTTTGCCAAAGCGTGTCTGGATTAATAAAACCTAAAATATGCCCTTTTGCTAAGGATGCTCCCTTATTATTCCCTGCTCCAAAGCCATTATTCTCATCATTTGTCACAATTAAGCAAGGAAACTCTTCGGCCAGACAGAGCATCATCTCTTTCTCTGAAGGATCATTATTCACAATAATCACTTCAAAAACAGTTTTATTCGTTTCCAAATAGAAAAGGCTTTTCAAAGCCTTTTTTAGGTAAAAAGCACTTTGATAATTCACAAATATGAGAGAAACTTTAGGATCGCTTGTCATAAAAAAAATCATTGTATGCTCGAAACACTTCTAGAGAAGCTGTGGTTGGGAAGAGATATCTTTCTATAAGATTCTTACCTCTTCGCATTGTAACATACATCTTATGATACGGTTTAAGCCAAAGAGGTGCATATTTTTGAAAGAAGATAAGTCCTGAAAGAACAAGAAAATATACCTTTGTGCTCTTTTGATTGCTTTTTTCAGTATGATAGACCTTACCGGAAGGAACAACAACACAAAGAAGACCGGCTTTTTTCGTACGCAAAGAATAATCCGCATCTTCATAATACAAAAAGAAGTTTTCATCGAGGAAGCCTATTTTTTCTACTGTTGATCGAGCAATAAAGAGCACGCACCCTGTCAAGAATTCACTCTGATAAGCCCCTTGACCGAGCTCGTGAGTCGATGGAGTAGTGTGTTCTACTCGCATACGCCAAAAATTTATTTTTCCTTTACCAAACCACATATTTTTTCCATACGTATCATAGATGAGGGGGCTAGCAAGTCCGATCTGAGGGTCTTTTACCATCTGATGAATTACCTGCTCTACCGAAGAAGCCTCGATAGTTGCATCATAGTTAAAAAGCACGAAGAAATTTGATCCCGCAGAAAAAGCCTTTCTTATGCCTTTATTCATTCCCTTTGCGAAGCCTTCGTTATTTGTATTAAAAAGAAAACAAAAGTGTGGATATTTTTTTTGTGCTAAAAAAGCAGAATTATCAGTTGAACCGTTGTCAACAATGATCACTTCTGTATTCGGATATACCACCTGGCTTAAGGATTCAAGACAATTCTCAAGACAATCTTGTCCATTATAATTCAAAACAATAATACTCACTTTAGGGTATGTCTTCATATCTTTGTTCCTGTAATCAAAAAACGGGGAGTGGAGAAAATTATTCAGAGATTTTTTCAAGAGTATCTGGAGATGGGAAATTTATATCCTCTTCTTTCTGAAAAAGACTCACTATTTCCTGCGGACTAATCGCTTTGAAAAGCCACAAAGCAAAGACATATACGAAAATACCTCCGAAACCAGCAAGAAAGAAGGAGAGAGGGGAGAGAAAGAACATAACCATCCCCATAAGAAGCCCGGCGAAACCAATCCTACCCATATTTTCAAAAGAAGGCCTATAATGAATATATTTATACACAAGGAAACTCGTGAGCAGAACCACTCCCATCTCTGTCATAAGGGAAGCAAAAGCCGCTCCTCTATAAGAAAAACGAGGAATAAGAAGGCTGTTTAACACAATGTTAAATACAGCCACGAAGAAGAGTGTCTGCATAAGTTTTTTCTGTGCGTTTCCCACAATCAAAAGCATATTGAAATAGTTTCCAAAAAATATAAAACCTAAAGAGAAGATCAAAATACGGAGCACAGGTACAGACTCAAGGAAAGCTGTTCCACTCACAATACGAATAATGTCATCTGCTAAGAACCAGGTCCCTATCAGAATAGGGGTAACGATAATAACAAATACTTTGAATGTTTTATGAGCAATTTCCTCAAATTGTTCTCGATCGGTATAAATAAAACGAGAAAGAAGAGGGAGAATAAGCCCAGAAAGCATGGCAGGGAAGAAGATAAGATTCTCCATTACCTTATAAGCAACATTGTAGATACCCACATGTGCGCTTGTTTGAAGCAAAGAAAGTAATATGGTGTCCATCTTGAAATATGCAAAAGTAATGATGGCTGTTGCTCCCATAGGCAATGATTCTTTGAGAAAACTTTTCCAATAATGAATATCCACTTGTGGAGAAAATCGAATATATTTTCGGCTTAGATAAAGAACAAAAAGAGCATTAAAGGAAAGAGAGGCAAGGAGAGTAAGGGCAATCGCTAAAAATCCAAGATCCATCCGTACTACTAAGATGACGCAGGCTACCTGAAAAAGCTTCCCAAGGAACTCTACGAGAGCCACTTTATCCATGGCTACACGTTTTTGAAAGATCCCATTGAGAAATAATGAAAGCGTAGAAAAAAGAATGGCAAATGAAGCAATAAGAATACCTATCTTCAGCTCAGTTGAATAATGAAACCACACCACAAGAAAAGGAGAAAGAAGGAAAACAAAAAAAGAAGCAGTAAGACGAAGTGAAAGTATTTTACTTAAAATTTGTGGCTCATTAGCCCCTTCACGAGAAATCTCACGAGCTGTTACAGAACTCAGACCAAGATCAGCCAGAGCTGAGAAAAAAGCAAAGAAGGCGAGCACGGTAGCATATTTACCAAACCCATCTTGTCCAAGATATCCTGTAATCAAACGAATAGAATAAAGCGAAAGAGCTACTGTTGAAAGAACCTTCAAAACAGAGTTAAAAACGACATTGTACGCAATTTTACGAGCAAGCGCCATACATTCGCTTTATTAAACGACTCTTCTTCTTTCCTTTCTTTTTTCTATATTTCAGAAGATTCCGTGTGTTCATCGCTCCGAGGACTAATCATTACTTTTCGATCATCACCGCGTCCGACGCTTTCTGTACGAACAGTAGAATATTTAGCAAGAAAAGAATGGATAACTTTGCGTTCATAGGGGAGCATTGGCCTTAAAGCAACAGAAGCATTACTGTCTAAGGCTTCTTTCATAGCCCTTTCTGCTTCTTTTTCAAGAAGTACTCTTTTTTCTAAGAAATAATCATTGACATCCACAATAATGCTAAATGTATCTGCAATCTGCTTGTGAAGAATAACCCGAATCAGGTGTTGAAGTGCAGATAAATTGGCACCATACTGTCCTATAAGAAAATTTTGATCTTTGTTTACTTGTACCTTACACACAAAAGTATTGTCTTCCTCTCTCTCTCTCTCCACAATTACAGAGGCTGAAAAACCTAACTTTTCCAAGAATTCACTTACTGTTTCTTTGATAATTTGTGTGTATGTTGTTTCCATAATCTTTATTGTTGTTTCGGTTTAAAGATAACCATCTGCTGAAAGAGCATAAAAAGTGTTGAAAAGAGCCAATAGAGAGCCAAAGCAGCAGGGAAGGTTGCTCCAATAAAGAATGCCATACCTGGGCCAAGATAAAGCATCTGCTTATTCATTATACTCGCAAAATCTGGTTCAGATGATGGGTTTTCTTTCTTCGTGGTATTCTGATTTTGGAAGAGCATTTTTGTCTGATAATACTGAGCTGCAGCGGAAAGGAAAGCTAAGATATAATTTGGCTTTGTTAGGTCAACAAGATGGAGGAAAAAGTGATTGATTTCTCCAGGATTGGGCACAAAACTATATAAATCGCTTAGATTGACTACAAAACCACCTGTAGCAATATTGATAATCACCCGATAGATAGCAATAAGAAATACCAGTTGAATGATAAGGGGGAGACAGCCCGCAAAAGGATTCGCTTTATTTTCCTTATAAAAAGCCATTAAAGCCTTCGTTTGTTTCTCTTTATCATTCTTGTATTTCTGCTGAAGCTCCTTTATTTGTGGTTGAAGCTCCTGCATTTGTTTTTGGGATTCAATTTGTTTCTTAGAGAGCTGAATAAGAAATGTCTTTAAGATAATAGTTGTGAGTATAATAGCAACACCAAAATCGTGTCCCGGAACTACATTATAAAAGAAGATAAGCGTATTATAGATCGGTTTATAAATACTTTCATCAAACAATGCCATCATAGATATTATATTACTATTTGTTTAAAGTGGTAAAAACATTTTTAACCAAAACTCTCATTTGAGCTATACCTCTCTTTTTTGGCTTTTTTGAGAGAAAAAATACCATTTGACCGCTTTTTGGCCACACTGACTGATATTCGGAAATCGCTTGAGAAAGGACCCTTCTTATTCTATTACGATGAACAGCGAGCGGGAGGTATTTTTTTCCAAAAGAAAATCCAACCTGAAAATTCTCTTTGCCTTTCATATAGCGACAGCCAATTTCTTCAAAAAAAAGAGGCTTACCGAAGCGAAAGACTTGATTAAAATCCTCTTTTTTTCGCAAACGAAAGCCTTTTTTCAACATATTTTACGCTACTGTCAGTTTTTTTCTTCCATCTCTTCGGCGATTAGCTACGACCTTTCTTCCTCCTACAGTGTTCATTCTTTCGAGGAAACCGTGCCTCCTTGCACGTTTCAGAGTTTTTGGTTGATATGTTCTTTTTGGCATACGACAAACGTTAGTTCTTAAAGCAATTGGATGTTTTTCCATTGTACCAGAAAAAGAAAGAAAGTCAATACAAATAATTCTTTTTCACTCTTTTTTATAGATATATACTGAAACATTTTTTTATACAACAAAAAAATGGCTTATATAAAGTATATTAATAATTTTTTCTGAGTTATGCACCAGTTATGCACAGTTGTATTATCATCTCCTCTATGCGAGAGCATAGAGTCGTGATATACTTTATTTTACTGTTTTATTCTCCCTTTCTTGAACACAGAATTATGACGAATGAAGAATTATGGAAAGCTGTTTTAGGACAAATGGAGCTTTCTATCTCACGAGCTAATTTTATTACCTGGTTTAAAAACACGAAGATCGTGAGTAATGCGAATGGTACAGTAACTATTGGAGTGCCAAATGGATTTGCAAAAGAATGGCTGGAAAATAAATACAATATTTTTATTTTACGTGCCCTTAAAAGTCTTGATATAAGTGTACAAAATATTTGTTGTATTATTTCAGTAGAAAAAGAATCCTCTCTTCACCCAACAGTTGATGGAGTAAAGAGTGTGGACGGTGTACAATCAGGAGAATCCACTGGTTTTGTTCGTAAGAAGCTTATAGAAAAGCCTTTCTTCACTCATACAACAGATGGAGCGACTACCTTTCATGAGACAAATTTAAACACGCGCTACACTTTCGATAACTTTATTGTTGCAGAAAACAATGAACTCGCAAGAGCAGCTTGTTTTGCGGTAGCCCAAAACCTTGGTACCGCCTATAATCCTCTCTTTATTTATGGGGGAGTAGGCTTAGGAAAAACACACCTTTTGCAATCTATAGGAAATGAACTTATTAAACACTCTCCGGAAAAACGTATTAAATACATCAATTCAGAGCGATTTACCACTGAACTTGTTGATTCTATTAAAAATCAAAAAATTGATAAATTTAAAGAATATTATCAACAAATGGACCTTCTTATTATTGATGATATTCAATTTCTTTCCGGACGAGAGAAAACTCAAAATGAATTCTTTCATATTTTTAACGCTCTTTATCAGCTAAATAAACAAATTGTTATCTCAAGTGATCGTCCTCCCAAAGCCATTGCAACACTCGAAGATCGTCTGAGGTCGCGTTTCGAAGGAGGTATGATTACAGATATCAGTCGTCCAAATTTTGAAACACGGGTGGCTATTCTCGAATCAAAAATGGCAGAAAAAGGCTTTCAAATGGATCTTCCTGCTATTCATTATATTGCTCAAAATGTTACACAAAATATTCGTGAACTTGAAGGAGCTCTCAATCGTGTTGTTGCCTTTTGTGAATTCCATAAAATTTCTCCAACACTCGAAAATACAGAAAAGATTCTCGCTGAACTTATTGAAAATAACAAAAAAACTATTCAAATTGAGGATATATTTCGTGTCATCACAGAGTTTTATAACATAAGTAAGGAAGATATTATTAAAAAAGGACGAAAAAAAGAAGTGGCTCACCCAAGACAAGTAATGATGTATATACTTCGTACAGAACTTCAAATGCCTTTTTCTACTATTGGTGATCTTTTTGGAGGAAGAGATCATACTACCGCACTGCATGCTTTTGAAAAAATTCAAAAAAATAAAGATATCCACACAAGATTAAAAGAAGAACTCAATACTCTTAAAGAACGACTCTATTACCCAATATAAGAAAAATATTCTCTTTTTCTGTGTATAAGTATGTATAACTCATAAAAAATAGTGCAAAATATCTGTATAACATATATAATTATGTGCGTAAAAGAATATTCTTGATTTATACAAAAGAAATATGAGGAATATGAGGTATTTATACAAAAGAAAAAAAGGATATTTATTATAAAAAATCCTTATTCTAAAACAAATAAAAGAGTTATCCAGATATCCACACCCCTAATGATAATAAGAAGTTTATATATTTAATTTAAAAAATATTTCTATTATAAAGACTATGAAACTTATTTGTACGCAAGAGAATTTGAATCGTATAATTTCTTATTTAGAGAAAGTGGCAGGAAAACAACTTACTCTCCCTATCTTAAGTAATTTTCTTTTAGAAACAGAAAATGGAAGATTGAAAATTTCTGCTACCAATCTTGAAATAGGTATTATTGGTTATATAGGAGCAAAAATAGAAAGTGAAGGTAAAATTGCACTTCCAGCTAAAGTACTTTCTAATTTCATTCATAATTTACCATCAGGAGATGTTCTTGAACTTGAAAGTACTCCTCAAGGGCTTAAGATTGTTAGTACAGCTTATCAGACTACTATTAAAGGACTTGACGGTAAAGATTTCCCTATTATTCCTGAATATAAAGAGGATTACTTTTTTTCTTTCCCCGCACAGGAACTTAAAAGAGCTTTGACACGTACTCTTTTTTGTATGAGTGTGAATAATGCAAGACTAGAACTCACAGGTGTACATATTTTCTTTCATAAAGATAGAATTGAGCTCGCTGCTACAGATAGTTTCCGTTTGGCTGAAGAAATTATTCCCCTCACTGATCAAAAAGAGAGTTATGATGAATTTTTAGCTCAAAACCCATCACTTATTATTCCTGGAAGTACACTGCATGAAATTATGCACATTATTACACCAGAAAGTACTGATGTAAAAATAGCCCTGAAGGAAAATCAAATCTTCTTTGAAATTGATGGAATACAAATTATTTCAAGGATTATTAATGGAAAATACCCTGATTATAAACAAATTATTCCAAAAAATTTCCAATTACAGGTTGTTCTAGAAAAAGAATCATTTCAGCGAGCGGTAAAAATTGCGAGTAATTTTGCTTCATATAATGTAGGGGAAATTACCCTTTCTCTTTTGCCTGCAGAAAAACAATGTGTTATTTCTTCGGAATCACAAGAAATTGGTACAAATAAGACTATTTTGCCTCTAGAAATAAAAAATGGTGTTGATCCTCTTACTATAGTGTTTAATCCACGGTATATTTTAGAGGGGATTAATACTCTTGCGAGCGAAAAAATACTTTTCTCTGCTAATAGTGAATCAACCCCTATCTCGCTTTGTATGTATAATAATAAAGAGAGCGAAAAAGAGCAGTATATGTATATTGTTATGCCTATCAGGAAATAATCATTTATACAAGGAGGAAGTATGAAAAATTTAAAGGATCTTCTTCCAAAAAAAAGATCTCATGCCCCCATACTTATTGATGAGAAAACTATTTTTTATATTGCGAAAAGGGTACTTGTCGAAGAATATGGAGTGAGGGGAGGGGAAAATATTCTCCCTACCTTTTTTAAGGAAAAAAAACTTTTTCTTTCACCAAGGAGTTCTCTTTGGTCGAGTGAGGTATATCTTATGAAAGAACATATTCGAAAAAGAATAAACGAAATGCTTGGAAGTGAGGTTATACAAGAGATTAAAATTACTCAGCAAGTATAAAAAACTCCCATAAGGGAGTTTTTTTGATGGATAAAACAGAATTGTTTAGAAGCTTATGAAAACACTTTTCGTATCACTTGATGTATTACCATTATTATCAACAGCTTCTACTCGAAGAGTGAGTGTGGAATTATTTTTCTCTACAGGAATAGTATATTCCTCAGAAAAAGCGCCATTGTTTGATCCAATAGGAAATCCATCAACAAAATAGGTTATTTGCGTGATGCCGTATGGAGCATTGACATTGGAACTCAGAGTAAGAGAATGAGTGTTTATGCTTGATGGGGTAGTAAGAGTGATAGTGATTTGGTATTTCTTAAAATCACTTTCTTTGCATTCATCTGTAGGTGGGGCGTCTGAAATAGCACCCTTTTCTTTTTTGTAATAAGCCTTTACACTTTCTTCCCAATTTTTATATTGAGAATCATTTTCTGGATTCTCTGGAATAGGACCACGAGGGTCACTTCGATCAATATAAAACAAGATATCATGAGGACTTGTAAAGTCTTTTTTGTCTCTTTCGCTATCGGGACAATACTTATTTGCTAGACAATAAGCTCCTTTCGTTCCTGGTATAGAACATACTTTGAGGTCTTTTTCTTGTTCGAGTTTCCCTGCAAGCATAGGTTTATTTGTTTCCCCCTCTCCTTCGCCGATTTCATCTTCAGGATTGTATTTTGGAAAGTTCTCTAGAGGGTAATTGATCAGTACTTTATCTAAGAAAGATCTCCAAATAGGAGCAGCTACATTGACTCCATCTGCCCCTGTAACCATAGGGCTATTATCATTGTTTCCTGCCCACACAGCGACGGTAAGTGATGGAGTATATCCTATGGTCCATCCGTCACGGAATTCGTTTGTGGTACCAGTTTTAGCAACCACTGATCGATTATCAAACTGTAGTGGTGACTTATCACCAAAAACCCATGCTCTATTTTCATTATTTGAAAGAATAGAATCTAGCATAGCCACATATTTCTCATCAACAACTCGCTCACCTGCGTCTGGTTTGAATTCTTCAATAATAGTTCCTTTTGCATCTTCGATACGAAGAATAGCTGTTTGAGTGTGTCTGATACCGCCAGTTGCTAGTGTGCTGTAAGCATTCACATGATCAACAAGTTTTACTTCCCCTCCGCCCAAAACCAAAGAAAGTCCAAGTTTCGAAGGATCATTAAGTCCTGAAATACCAAGATCTTTAGCTAATTTAATAGCATCTTTCATGCTTACAAGATACAGTGTTTTTACAGCAGGCACATTCAGTGATCCTCCAAGCGCCTTCATCATCGGCAAAGGTCCGTGGAATTTCCCATCATAATTATTTGGTTCATAACTCTTCCCCTCAGCTGTTTCAAACTGAGTTTTGGTATCATAAAGCATTGTTTCTGGAAGATAGCCTTTGGTAAATGCAGTAAGATACACATATGGTTTAAAAGACGAACCTGGCTGTCTTTCTGCAATAGCCACATTGAAATTTGGTTCAAAAGTACAATTTTTTCCTGAAGTACAGCCAGTAGGTTCAGAAGGAGCAAAATAATCTTTTGATCCAACCATAGCGAGAATCTGTCCTGTGTGAGGATCTTCAGCGACAAGTGCTGCATTAGCAGCCTTCCATTTTTTATTTTTTTCTGCATTTTCACGAATAGCTTCCTCAGCAATTTGTTGTTTGTCCCAATCAAGTGTTGTAATGACCTTATAACCACTTTGTTCTACAGCGAGATCGCCATATTTCTGCTGAAGATAATCTTTGATATACATCACAAAGTGTGGCGCTGCGATAATATTTTTTTGGGTCTGAAGTTTATCAAGTGTATTGGTCTGTATAGCATCATTCGCTTGTTCCTCAGTGATATAGCCAAGGTCTTTCATTTTTTTTAAAGCAAAACCTTTGCGTCCTATCAAAGCATCTTTATGTGATCCATAGGGAGAATAATACGCAGTCGCCTGAGGGAGAGCAGCAATCAGAGCAGCTTCATCAAGTGTTAATTCTTTTGCAGACTTACCAAAAAAGGTCTGAGAGGCAGCTTCGACACCATAAGCGTTGGACCCGTAGGGTATTTCATTCAAATAGAGAGCAAGAATTTCGTTTTTAGAAAACTTTGTTTCGAGTTCGATAGAAAGAATAACCTCTTTAATTTTTCTTAAGAGTGTCTTTTCATTTGTCAGGAGGGAATTTTTGACAAATTGCTGAGTGATTGTTGATCCACCTTGTGATTTATCAAGAGTGATAATGTCTTTCAAAATAGACCGGAGAATAGAGGTTATTTTGATTCCATGATGAGTATAAAAATCCTGATCTTCAAGGCTAATAGTGGCGTATTTTACCACATCGGGCATTTCAGAGAAAGTAATAACGGTACGCTTTTCCTCTCCATGGACATCATAAAGAAGATGATCACCTGTGCGATCATATATTTTCGTTGATTCTATAATTACTCTGTTGGTGAGATTTCCTGGATTTGGGAGGTCTTTGGCAATATAAGCAAAGACGCCTAATACGAGTATGGATCCAAGGAGAATAAGCACGAGGATAATTTTGAAAACAATGAGCCAAAAATTATTCTTTGCCTTATTTTCAGTAGAAACCTGCCTTTTTTTATGAAAAAATGTCATAAAGGAAATATAAGAAGTATCTCTATTGTATAGCACGAAATGAACAAAAAGAGAAGGCTGTATAATTAACCCCGAATTCAAACCCCGAAGCCCCTTTTTCTGCTATCATGGGTGGTAACCCACTTAACCTACTATGAATATGCCAAAAGGAAAGGAACTGACCTTTTTTGAGAGAGAAAAGATTGAAACATGCCTA
>Ga0210042_1000069_pt1 | contig 94637 bp, 93 predicted proteins | sample CryGeymeta201518_FD_183982 | JGI IMG/M metagenome (GOLD analysis project Ga0210042, IMG submission 183982) | Groundwater microbial communities from Crystal Geyser aquifers in Utah, USA - Crystal Geyser metaG 2015-18 (SPAdes) (version 2) | ecosystem: Environmental > Aquatic > Deep subsurface >... | reverse complement strand
GAAGTTCAGGGATACTTGCGTCCATTTGTAAAAATTAAGGAAAAACGAACGTTAAAAACAGGATTATCCAACTTAAAATCAACTAAAAACCTAAAAATGAATGAAATTTAGACCGAAATTTGATATTGGAAATGCAAATTGAAATTAATCTAGGTTTTGCAATGGTCTTGATATACACAATGCCTAGATTTAATAATGACTGTCTTATTGCAATACGTAATAAAATTTTGGTTGATAATTAAGTGTGAATTATTAGAAAAGTTTTATGGGGAAAATATCTTTTCGGGTCACTATTTAATAAAGCGAGGTTTTTGATTACTACCAACAAATAAATAATCAATACTTACAAGGTAGTCTATTTAATCTTAGCAATGGCTTATTTAAAAAAAACCACTTAAAGCATTAAACTTTAAGTGGTTTTCTTAACTAAATAACCAAACCAAACTAATTTTATCCACGAGAGTTTACCCTAGGGTTTTCTACTTTATTTTTTCGTTCTTTACGCATCTTTTCTGAGGATGCCTTTTTATTTTTTGTGTTTGCAATTTTTAAATATTGAATATATCCTTTACCCACAAATTCATAAACCGTTTCTGAGTTTGGATGATATAACTCAATCTTCCCGTCATTTATAACGGTTAATTCAAAATATTCATTGTTGAAGAAATCATAATCTAATGTTAAAGTTTTTAGATACGCATTTCCATTTACTTTGCCTACGCCATAAACGCCTGTATAATCCCAGTATAAATTAGAAACACTAGTTCCTGATACATCTTGTGAGCTTCTAAATTCTGAATCGTTACCGCCAGCTAAAAACTGTAAGAAGTTTTCATTATCAAACTCGTTAATGGCGCCAAAAGTGCTGGTGTATGTTTTTTCCCAAGCTTCGTATTCTTGTAAGAAATAATGAATGTTATCATAAAACACAAAATCATAATCAAACTGACTGCGTTGATAACCTTTTAAAAAGTAAGACGTATCGTTATTTGGGTTGTAGAGTTCAATGGTATTATTATTTGCCTGAAAGACATCAAAGGTTGAAAAACCATCCACATCATGATACACATCTAAAATCATCTTATACGCATCATAATCTGCAACAGCAATTCCGTAACCGTTTCCTGTACTTCCTATCCCTACTAAATTGTTATTAGCAAACAAAACACCGTTTCTAAAAGACAGCGTAAATGCTTTTTGTAAAAATGGTGTAGAACCATACCCAATGGTTTCATTAATATCTACATACCACAATTCGTAAGAGCCTAATAATTGGTATAATGAAATGCTGGGTTCATCAACCACAATATCATCCACAATAACTTCTGTATAACACGACGTAAAAAGTGTTGCTGATAAGGCAAATGCCAAGAGTAATTTTATAGTCTTCATAATCGCTCATTTTAAGGGTTAATACTTAAAGGTTTTCAAAACACGTGCCAAAAAAAAATTAATAAGAATTTAAGTGCTTAACTATGACTAATATTTTATGTACTTTTGAATCCGTAACCATTGATTTTAAGTATGAACCATGAGCTAAAATATGCTGTTTTTGGTGCCGGAAGCTGGGCAACGGCCATTGTAAAAATGCTTTGTGAAAACCTTAATGAAGTAGGTTGGTACATGCGAAGCGTTTATACTAAAGAGCATTTATTGAAAGAGCAACATAACCCAAATTATTTAAGTTCGGTTGAATTTAATTTAAACCAGCTAAAATTAAGTAACGACATTAATGAAATTGCTTCTTATGCTGATGTGCTGATTTTTGTAATTCCATCTGCGTTTATGCACAGCGAATTAGAGAAATTAACCCTTGACATTTCTGATAAAATTGTAGTCTCTGCTGTTAAAGGTATTATTCCAGAATCTGGTTTGTTAGTAGGTGAACATTTTAATGAGCTGTATAAGGTCCCTTTTGAGAACATAGCCGTCATTGCTGGTCCTTGCCATGCAGAAGAAGTGGCGCTTGAACGCTTATCGTACCTTACCATTTCATGTGCAGATCCTATAAAAGCCAAAGAAATAGCCAAGCAACTCTCTTGTGATTATATTAAAACCAAAATAAGTGATGACATTATGGGTACAGAATATGCCGTCATGCTTAAAAACATTTATGCTATTGCTGCTGGAATTGCTCATGGTTTAGGATATGGTGATAATTTTCAAAGCGTGCTTATGAGCAATGCCATTCGAGAAATGCGTCGTTTTATTAAGAAAATGCACAAAATGAAACGCAATATCAATAACTCTGCCTATTTAGGCGATTTGTTGGTTACGGGATACTCTGTTTTTTCAAGAAATCGAATGTTTGGAAACATGATTGGTAAAGGATACACCGTAAAATCTGCCCAAATGGAAATGAGCATGATTGCTGAAGGGTATTATGCCACCAAAAGTGCACACTTGCTCAACAAAAAAAACAAGAAAAAAACCAAACTTCCCATTATTGATGCTGTTTATGAGATTTTATACGAAGGTAAAGACCCAAAAAAAACCTTTAAAAAGTTGACTGAAAAATTAGATTGATTACTTCAACAAAACACCTCTTTTATCCATTAAAGGAATAGGTTGCAAAGCTTTTAAATTAATGGTGTTTTTTCTAAATAAATAGGTTTTATCAAACATCTTATTCCCTTCAAAAAAAGAGACTTTAAAACTGTTGTTCAATTGCAACACAGCTTCTTGCATTAGTTCTACTTTAGCATAGCTCTTTGCAGGAAGTTTTTCTATTTTATGTCGCATGGTTGAGGTAATTTTAGTTTCAGTATAACCATTAACAACCATTAAAACCATATCTAAATCTACCTCTTTATCGTTTATAATATAGGCGTTCCAATCTTGAGTTTTATAAACATCATTATACTCATGGACTACCGCAATGTAAACGTGTTCAACTTCTGGTATTTGAATGTCTTTTTTCATTTGTTTTATTTATTGTTTTAACGGTCAGATGCCATGCCTTTATTTGTCCGTTTGGATGGTTTGGATTATCTTAAAAAGGCATTTCATAATTAGCAAGTTATCAGTATTTCAAAAATACTTATTTTCAATGATAATAATCTAAAAAGTCTTAAATTCAATGTTTATTGTAAACACTAATATAATGCGTGTTTTCTTCAACATGCCAAACTAAAAAAGGGTATTTAAATGAATCATCAAGATCACATAAACGACCTTCATAAAAAACTTGATCTTCTTTTAAAAAAACAGGAAGCGTTTTCAAAAGAAGTTGCTGAGTTGCAAAATGAATTAAAGCTATTAAAAGCTTATGAAAAACAACAACCTGTTGAAAAGAAAACACTTGTTGAAGAGCCTACTTTTAAAGACACTATTTCAACAAATGCTGAAAATCGAAAAGGACTTTTTAGAGACACCTATCATCGTGGGTTAGGTGGCGTTTGTTCTGGTTTAGGAAATTATTTTGGCATGAACAGATATGTGGTTCGTTTTCTTTGGATACTGCTTTCTTTATTCTTTGGACTTGGCTTTTTCCTGTACATCATCCTTTGGATGGCGGTTCCAAAATCCAAAACAACAAGCCATAATCCTATAAAGGAACCCATTAAAATACCTGCTCAAAAACCTCTAAAAATAAGCAACGAACTTGAGAAATTCATTGGGGAAAATCTTATCAATAAAATAGGGATTGCCATTTTAATTATTGGTGTTGCTATTGGTGCTAAATATTCTATTGAAAACGATTTAATTAGTCCGCTAACCCGTATTATTCTTGGATATTTATTAGGATTAGGCTTGTTAGGATTATCTATAAAACTAAAAGCCACATACGAAAATTTCAGCGCGGTTTTAGTTAGCGGTTCTATGGCTATTTTTTACTTTCTTACTTATGCAGCTTATAGTTATTACGAGTTAATACCACAATTAATAACCTTTGCTCTTATGGTTATTTTTACAGTATTCACGGTTATTGCTGCTTTACAATACAACAAACAAATTATTGCTCATATTGGTCTTGTTGGCGCCTATGCCGTGCCTTTTTTATTGAGTGACAACTCTGGAAACACCTATGTTTTATTTAGTTACATGGCCATTATTAATACTGGTATTCTGGTTTTAGCTTTTAAAAAATATTGGAAACCGCTGTATTATGTGTCGTTTGTTTTAACCTGGCTTATTTATGTCTCTTGGTTTGTGTTTAGCTACATTAAAACGGATGATTTCACAACAGCATTAACCTTTGCGAGTATATTTTTCATCCTATTTTATATTACTTTTTTGGTTTATAAACTTATTAAAAAAGAATCGTTTGAAACACTCGATATTATTCTGTTATTAACAAACTCTTTTGTGTTTTACGGCCTTGGTTTTGTAATTTTAAATGACCATGAAACTGGCCATCAATTACTCGGATTATTCACGCTTTGTAATGCCATGTTACATTTTATAGTAAGCGTTGTTATTTTTAAATTAAAACTAGCAGATAAAAACTTGTACTACTTAATAGCCGGATTGGTTTTAGTGTTTATTACCATGGCCATTCCTGTTCAACTTGATGGTCATTGGGTAACTTTATTGTGGGTTGGCGAAGCTGCATTGCTGTTTTGGATTGGAAGAACAAAACAGGTTCCCATTTATGAATACTTATCTTACCCATTAATGGCTTTGGCAACCTTAAGTCTGTATCAAGATTGGACCCATATTTATATAGATTATTACCTGTTTGATGGTTCTGAAAAAATAACACCGCTGCTTAACAGTCATTTTTTTAACACCGTTTTGTTTATTGCCGGTTTTGGGTTTATTCATTATTTACAGAACCACAACGTTTATAAAACTGCTATTCTATCAAAAAAGAAATGGAGTAAGTGGTTATCCATCGTGGTTTCTGCCATTATAATAAGTACCGTTTATTTTGGTTTTTTCTTTGAGATTAGGCATTATTTTAATTCGCTTTACCAAGAATCAATACTAACTATTAATCAATATGAACGCTATAGCAATGGTGACATATTAAATTTTAAAACCATTTGGCTGCTTATTTATTCCATGGTATTTGTTTCTGCACTATCTATGATTAATATCAAACGGATAAAAAATAAATTTCTTGGACACCTAAATTTAGGACTTAATGGTTTGGTGGTGTTGGCCTTTTTGTTTTCAGGATTGTATATGCTTAGCGAATTAAGAGAAAGTTATTTAAATGAAATCCCTTCTAAATATTATCAAATAAGTTCGTTTCATATCATCATTCGTTATATTTCATTTGTGTTTCTTGCCATAACCTTATTGGTAAGTTATAAATACCTCCAAGCATCGTTTATAAAATTAACACACAAAACCTTATTTGGTGTTTTACTGCAAATAACGGCCATTTGGATTTTAAGCAGTGAACTTATAAACCTAATGGATTTATCTGGCTCTATACAATCACATAAATTAGGTTTAAGTATTTCTTGGGGCTTGTACGCATTGTTTTTAATTGTATTGGGTATCTGGAAAAAGAAAAAGTATTTACGCATTGGCGCTATTGCTCTATTTTCTTTAACTCTTATAAAATTATTCTTTTATGACATTGTTCATTTAGAAACACTCTCAAAGACCGTTGTATTTGTATCTTTAGGTATTCTTTTATTAATCATTTCATTCTTATACAACAAATTTAAAAACAGTATTTCAGATGATGTTGAAGACTAAATTTTTTACTTGTTTTTCATTGGTTGCTTTTGCTTTGTCTTTTGGGCAAATGCAAGAATACAAGTATAAACGTAGCTTGATTGGTGTACAAGATTCGTGGCATCAAGTAAGCTTGCCTGATGATATCTTTGAAAAACTTTTGCCAAATTTAGCTGATATTAGAGTTTATGGCATTACCATTAAAAAGGATACTATTGAAGCCTCTTATGTGTTACAACTTAATGATGATAAAAGGGTAACAACCCAAGTGCCTTTTAAAATATTGAACACCTCGCACAATAACAAAGGATATTATATTACGTTTGAAGTGCCCTCAGAAGCTACCATAAACCAATTACAATTAAGTTTTAAGTTATTTAATTTTGATTGGCGTATTGATTTAGAAGGCAGTCACGAACAAAAAGAATGGTTTTCTATTTTAGAAGATTACAGAATATTGTCCATAAAAAACGCGAAAACTTTTTATGAGTTTACTAACCTAATATTCCCAAATTCGAATTATCGTTTTTTTAGACTCTTGATAAAAAGCACCATTAAACCCGAATTAAAATCTGCCAATGCCAGCTATAACGCCATTAAACAGGGCGTTTTTAAAGATTATGCCATAAAACATTGGAACATTAAAAACTATAAAGCCGAAAAACGAACAGACATTGAGGTAGAACTTTTCCAAGCAGTTCCTGTAAACCATGTAAAGGTTCACGTAAACGTAGCCTATGATTATTACAGGCCAACAACCATTCAATGGGTTTCAGATAGTATTAAAACCCAAAAAGGATACCAATATAACTACAGAACATTAACCAAAAACACTTTAAATTCTATTGAAAAAACCGAGTTCATGTTCGAAAATACGATTGCCAAAAAATTAAAGATTACCATTGAAAACCAAGACAATCAACCTTTAACTATTGAGCAAGTTTCTGTAAAAGGCAGCGTTTATGATGTAATGATACGTTTTACTGAACCCGCAAACTACTATTTGGCCTTCGGACATTCAACAGCCTTTAAACCATCTTATGATGTAAACCGGTTTATTTCAAAAATACCAGAAACCATTTCCAGAATAACCTTAGGAAACGAAGAAATCATTTATAAAGAACCGAAAGCAACCAAATCGCCCTTATTTGAAAACACCCTTTGGTTATGGGCTATTCTCATTGTTATTATAGTGCTCCTTGGCGGCTTTACTTTTAAGATGATGAAGTCTAAATAGACTGAAGTTAGGGAGTATTCTCTTAAAGTAAACAAAACTTCCTGGAAAAACTTTAAAATAAAAAATTACAACGCCGATTTAAACTGCTCTAAAAACCTTACATCATTTTCGCTTAACAATCTAATATCGCTAATTTGATGAAGCAATAAGGCAATACGGTCAATGCCCATTCCAAACGCAAAACCAGAATACACTTTAGAGTCTATCCCACAGTTTTCAAGTACATTTGGGTCAACCATACCACAACCCATAATTTCTAGCCAGCCAGTTCCTTTGGTCATTTTATAATCGGTTTCAGTTTCCAAACCCCAATACACATCAACCTCAGCACTTGGTTCTGTAAAAGGGAAATAGGACGGGCGCAAACGTATTTTAGACTTTCCAAACATTTCTGTGGTGAAATACTGAATCGTTTGTTTAAGGTCTGCAAAACTCACATCTTTATCTATGTACAAGCCTTCAACCTGATGGAAAAAACAATGGGAGCGAGCTGAAATAGCTTCATTTCTAAATACTCTGCCTGGAGAAATAGTTCTAATGGGTGGTTTATTGTTTTCCATATAACGCACTTGTACAGAACTGGTATGCGTACGCAATAAAATATCTGGTTGGGTTTGAATAAAAAACGTATCCTGCATATCACGTGCTGGATGATATTCTGGTAAGTTTAACGCTGTAAAGTTGTGCCAGTCGTCTTCCATTTCTGGGCCTTCACTCACGTTAAAACCTATGCGAGAAAATATATCAATGATCTGGTTTTTTACAATGGATATAGGGTGACGCGCCCCTATTTCAATAGGTTCACCTGGCCTTGATAAATCGCCATAAACGCTTTGAAGGTCTTCTTTGTTTTCAAGCTCTTCTTTTAAAGCATTTACTTTATCTTCGGCTGTTTTTTTAAGTTTATTAATGACCTGACCAAATTCTTTTTTCTGGTCGTTGGCTACATTTTTAAACTCGGCAAAATAGTCACTTAATAATCCTTTTTTACCTAAATATTTTATACGGAACGTTTCAATCTCTTCTTTGGACTGTGCACTAAAAGCCTCGGCTTCAGCAATAAGTTCTTTTATCTTCTCTATCATGATATCAATTCAAAAATGATGGCAAATTTAATCAATTTATCGTTATTACGAGGAGTAACCGACGAAGTTATCTTTTGAGTTGTTAAGTTATGAGGTTTGAGCACAGTTAACCAAAAACCATCAACCATCAACCAAAACCTAATCAATATATTCCGTTTCTACAAAGTAGTTTACAATAGCTTCTTTCATCAACACGCTTTGTTCGCCTGCTTTAAGATGAGGTAAGGCTTCTAAGGTTTTATAATGTGGCCAGCCATCTTCGTCTACAAAATCAAGTTCATAATAGCCATAAGGCATTAATAACTTACAGATGGCAATGTGCATTAAGTCTAGTTTTTGTTCTTTTTTAAAGCTTCTTTCTAGTTGTCCCAATTCCTGTACACCAATTAAATATATTATAGCATCAAGGTCTAAAGTGTCTCCATCCGCAAACTGATTGGACAATTTTTTTGTTACCAATTCCCAGCGTTGTTTTAATTGTTCGTCTCTTGACATCCTTATTTTTTAATAGATTAAAAGTGGCAAAGTTACAAAGTTCTAAAGTTCTAAAGTTGTTTGCAACCAAAACTTTATATTTGTGATAAAAAGTAAGACTTATGAGTATTTTAGACATCGTTCTGTTAACCTTACTTGTTTTAGGATTAATACGGGGTTTTATGCGCGGTTTTTTTGTTGAATTAGCCTCTTTAATTGCCTTGATTGCCGGTGTTTATGGCGCATTTCATTTTAGTAATTATGCGGCATCATTTTTAAAAGACCGTGTTGACTGGGATGAAAATACGGTTAACATCGCCGCGTTTATCATAACGTTTGTTATCATCATCATAGTGATTGGATTGGTGGGAAAAGCTTTGACAAAAATAGCGGATTTTGCCATGTTGGGGCTTATAAACAAACTATTAGGTGCTCTTTTTGGAGGTTTAAAAGTAGCTTTTATTCTAAGTGTTGTTCTGATTGTTTTAGATAAAATGCAAGCTAATATTCCGTTTGTTCAAGCGGTAGATCAACAAGAATCCGTTCTTTATATGCCATTAAAATCTCTGGTTCCAACCCTATTCCCTAACATTAAAGTCAATGGAAAACCTATTGGCGAAGCGTATCAAGAAGAACATGAAACGGCTAAAAACTAGCATTGAATTAATCTAAGTGATAAATTTCCATAATATCTTTTAAATACTTCTTAAAATCTATTTTTAAATCAATCAGTTTACCGGTATGGACATCAAACACCCAACCATGAACCTGAAGACCTCTATCTCTGAAGGCTTTTTGAACCGCTGCCGTTTTAATTAAATTAACACATTGTTCTTTAACATTGAGCTCAACAAGGCGATCGTACTTTTTATCTTCATCTGTAATATGGTTCAATTCGTTTCTATGAATACGGTACACATCACGTATGTTGCGCAGCCAAGGATTTAAAATACCTAAATCTGCCGATTGCATGGCGGCCTTAACACCACCACATTCATAATGGCCACAAACTATAACATGGTTAACTTTAAGGTATTCAACAGCGTAATTAACCACAGACATGACATTTAAATCAATGCTAATAACCATGTTGGCAATGTTGCGATGCACAAAGACTTCGCCTGGGCCAAGACCCATTAGTTCTTCTGAAGTAACGCGACTATCTGAGCAGCCAATAAATAAGAGTTCCGGATTTTGTCCTTTGCCTAAATTTTCAAAATATTCAGGATCCTTAGAAAGTTTATCTTTAATCCATTGTTTATTGTTTTCAAATACTTTATCTAAATTCATCGCACTTAAATTGTTTGAGATAAAGATACTTGAAATAAACTAAAGTTCTTTAATATCATCATTTTCTATCCATCCTGTTTTTCCATCAGAAAGTTTTATTTCCTTCCACAGATTTACGGTATCCAGAATTTGAACTTTAGTGCCTTCATGAAGTCTGAATATTTCTTGACTCCTGTTGTTTGGTTCGCTCTTGATAACAGTTTCCTGAGCAAAAATAATGGCTGGATTATCCTTTTTACTCTCATTGAATTTATGAAACGCTATAACCAAAGAAATCACTGCTAAAAACAGAAATAAGTTACTGCTTATAAATGCCAAACGCTTTTTTAAGGTTGAATAGGTTAGGTAGTAAATTAAAAATATAAGCACAAACAAGATGACCGAAGCTACGGCTAGTTTCGCCCAATTATCAAAACCCATAAGGTCTGTAACCTTTCGTAATAATTTAGAAAATCCCGCATCAGGCATAATCTCAATGGCATCAATGGTCATGTTTTTGGCAAATGCTAAATTATTCTTAATGTCTTGATCATTGGGTGCTAACTGTAATGCTTTTTCATAATAATATATACTTGGCGCAATATGGTTTAACTTGTAATGCGCATTGGCCAAATTAAAGTATAGGGCCTCTGAATGATTATTTGTTTCTAATATCGCTTCATATTTTTGAATGGCTTCAGCATATTTACCATCATTATAAAGCTTATTCCCTTGTTCAAATAAGGTTTGGTTTTGGGCAAAAATACCTGTACTAAACAACGCTAAAATGAGATACAAAATTCGGTTCATATTAATTGGCTTGTTTATCAATTAAAGAGATTGTTTTAGCGGCTATATCATAATCTTGCTGCATGGTAACTGCGGTTATTGGCGTATATCGGGCTAGGTCACAATTTTCCATAAGGTTACTAAAGTCTGAAATGGTTTCTTCATTAACACCTCTTTCAGAAAGCAGCATTTTAATTTTATCTTTGCTTAAATCGCTGGTTTCTAAATGCAATTTGGCCTTTAAATAATTGTGTAAAGCTTTTTCGAGCGCAATGTAAAACGCTTCTTTTTGACCCAATGCTTTTTTGGCATGACCCAAATACTTTTTGGCCAATTTATCGGCGTTTCTTATTCTATTTCCAAAAATATCGGCATCACGTTCTGCCTTTTTTCTTCTAATTAGAATGGCCAGAGGAATGACTAAAAAGGGTAATAATAAAGATGCCCAGAATAATTTGGTTTGAAAAAAGTATGTCGGTGTTATGGACGTAAAATTTGATTTTGTTTTAATAAATGCAAACTGTTCACTGCTTAAGATAACCGGTTGTTTTGAATTGCTTGTTATTAAATTATCTTGAGAACCCGTTCCAGATATTGGCCCTTGTAAAACATTTATAACAACTTCTTTAGACTCCAACCTTTTGTAAGTCTCTGATTTTAAATCGAAATAACTAAATGAGATGCTAGGTGTTGGATAGGTGCCTTTAAATTGTGGAACAACTGTGTATGTGTCTGAAATACTACCTTGCATGCCATCTATATTGGTTTGCACATTTTCATGATGTTCTGGCTCATAAACCTCTAAAGAACTAGGTAGGGATATTTTAGGAAGATTAAATAGTTTTAAATTTCCTTTTCCTTTAACTTCTACTTTTGCCTGAAATGATTCTGAGGCATTCAATTCTGTTTTTGACATGGAAACATTAAAATCAAAAACACCAACAGCTCCAGAAAAATCAGCAGGTTTACCCGCTTCTGGCAATGGTTTTACGTGAATGGTTTTATTTCCTGCCGAAACGGTTCTGTTTGCTTGTGCCATTAAGCGTCTTCCAAAAATATCGCGTCTGTTGGTTGGCACCTGAACCGAAATATTTAAACTTAAAGGCTCAATATCTAACTTTCCTGTTTTTTGTGGATACAAGACGGTTTTCCTTAATACCAGATATCGATAATCTTCACCGTTATACGTGCCTGTTTGCACTTTTTGGCCTTGCATATCAATATTCTGACTCCAAAAATCATTGTACCTTGGACTGTTTATTTCTTGCCAATTATCAACGCCGGTGTTTGGTGACACATATAATTTGTAAACAATAGTGATGGCTTCATTTAAATAAGGGTTTTCTTTAGAAATTTCAGCGACTAAATGAATGTTTTCTGCAGCCAGATAATCTGGATCGTTAGGATCTTTTGGAATGTCGACCGCAGAGGTAACTTCAATTTTTAAAGGAATTGTTTTATACGTTTCGCCATCAATAGTAATGGAGGCTTGATTTATGGTAAAATTTCCTTGCTTTTTTGGAGCCAAAAAATAACTGTAGGTTTTTGTAAAAGATCGAACGCCGTTAATCCATGAATTACTAACAGATTGGTTTGGCCCACCAACGACGGTGAAATTGCTAAAATCTGGCGGAATAAAATGGTCGCCATCCTTATTCATTTCAAAATCCACACGCAAGCGCTCATTAACACCAAGCTTACTTTTGCTTACTTTAGCCTCAAATTTAACTTGAGCCAAGGTGCTAGCTGTTATAAGCAGTGTTAATAATAGGGTTATGTATGCTTTTAGTTTCATAATGATTAACACGGGTTGATTTCCGAACAACGATTAACGATTTTTGATATTTGAATTATTGTTTTTAGATGTTTTTATACTCGCAACAAATATTGATATTAATTGATTATTTTCATCTATAACTTTTTCTATATTATTTTGATTTCCATTATATAAATTAGCTTTATTGATAATCTTTAAACAATTATAAGATTATCTTAGCTCTTTCAAGCAAATACCCATTTTATGAACGAAATCTTTATGAGATTCTGCACTTCTGGCTTCACCATAGTTAAGCGCTGGAGCTCCCGAGGAGCGAATTAATTGATTCCCATAATAATTACCAGAATAATTGTTATTAACGTCTTCAATAATTTTTATAATAGAAACTGCAAAGTCAATTATTCGTTCTTCTAAATCATTCGTTTTCATTAAATCCTTATTTCTGAAATCGTTAATCGTTAATCAGATTTCATTAGAATTAATAAATTATCCGTTTTATTACCAATCTTTTTCAGTTTTTACTTTAACACCTTTTTGTTTTTCAGCATTCATTTTTTCTTGAACTTTTTGTTCTTGATTATTCATGGCTTCTAATAAACTCTTTATTTGCTGATCGGACAGTTTTCCGGGTTGTGGTTGTGGTTGTTGCTGATTTTTATTCTGCTCGTCTTGTTTGCCCTTATCTTGTTCTTTCTTGTCTTCTTTAGGCTTTCCTTCTTCATCTTTTTTGTCGTCGCCTTCTTTTTTATCTTGGTCTCCTTTGTCTTTTTGGTCTTTTTTATTATCGCCTTCTTTATCTTTTTGATCTTCCTTATCTTTTTTCTCTTCTTGCTTGTCCTCTTGATCTTTATTGTCTTTGTTTTTATCTTCCTTATCTTTTTGTTGCTCTGCACATTCTTTGGCTAAACCAAGATTGTAACGCGTTTCATCATCCGTTGGGTTGTTTCTTAGGGCATTTTTATAAGCTTCAACAGCTTCTTTACATTTTTTACTCTGCATTAAAATATTACCAATATTATGAAATGCCTTATGTTTTTCTTCTTTAGAGGTTGATGTTTCTACCACTTCCTGTTGCCTAAATAGGGCTTCTTCCAAGCTTCCTTTTTTGTAATAGGCATTGGCCAAATTATAAGCACCTACAGCACTTGACGGGTTTTCTGAAATAGCTTTTCGGTATTCCATTTCTGCCGAATTAAAATCATCTTGTTTAGCTAATTGATTGCCTTCAAATAGATATTTAGTAGCTTTTTTTAATGAAAGCTCATCTTGTTTTTCTTTTTCTTGTGAAAAAGAAATCAAGCTAAATAATACTGAAAAAAGGACAACTAATATGTTTTTCATGTTCATAATCTTACTACACTTTAAAAAAATCCATTAAAATAAAACTCACAATAAAGATATTAAACCAATAGATTTCAGATAGTTAAAGGTTTTATAAATTCTCATTAAATAAATTTAATTTCTTTAACCATTCTGTTTTGCGTTCTAATAAGAAAATATCTAAAAACAAAAAGATTAACGCAAAGCCTAAAAACCATTGAAATTGGTCTTTAAAGTCGGCATATTGTTTTGCTTCAAACTCTGTTTTATCCATTTTATTTAAAATCTCACTAATATTATCCACCACCTTTTTAGTGTCTCTGCCATTAATATATATCCCATCTGCATTTTCAGCAATGTTTATAAGCATCTCTTCATTTAAACGGGTTATTACGGTTTCTCCATTGCTGTCTTTTTTATAATTTAAGACAATGCCGTTTCTTTTTTCTGGGATTGGACCGCCTTTAACATCTCCAACACCAATGGTAAATATCCGGATGCCTTCTTCATTAGCTTCTTCGGCTACAGAAGCGGCTTCTTCGCTATGGTCTTCTCCGTCAGAAATAATAATAAGAACTCGATTGGTTTGTTCTTCATCATCATAATAGGTTTTTGCTAGCTTAATAGCTTCATTGATTGCAGTTCCTTGTGATGAAAGCATGTCTGTATTCATGCTCTGTAAAAACATTTTTGCAGCTGCATAATCTGTTGTGATGGGCAACTGAGGAAAAGCCTTCCCTGCATAAGCAATAATCCCTACGCGGTCGCTTGCGAGATTATTTATGATTTGAGTAACTAATTGTTTTGTTTTTTCTAACCTGTTTGGAGCAATATCTTCAGCCAACATACTTTTAGACACATCAATAGCAAATACAATATCAACTCCTTCGCGCTTTACAGTTTCCAATTTAGTTCCAATCTTTGGATTCACTAAGGCAATGGCCAAACAAGCGAATGCTAAACTTAAAACGACTAGTTTTAATATGGATTTAAACAAAGAACGATTGGGACTTAATCTTTTAAGCAGTTGTTTATCTGCAAACTTGCTTTGTGATTTATATTTCCAAATTTGAAGTATTATAAAACATAGAATTATTACAGGAATAATTCCTAAAACCCAAAACCATATTTTTTCATCTAACTGATACATTAATGTTCTTTGTTTTTTGTGGATTTATTGATTTCTTTTACCACGAATTTTTTGTCTAAATTCTCTAATCTTTTGTCTGTTTTCTCTAGTCTATTATCTTAAAGTCTATTTTTAAACAAAACTTCTAAAAATAGTAACTCTTAATAAAAATTCTATCAATAAGAATAACCCAGCTATAAGCACTAGAGGCCTGAACTTTTCCTGATAGTTGTAATACTTAAACTCATCAATATCTGTCTTTTCAAGTTTATTGATTTCGCCATAGATTTCTTCTAGCTTTTCGTTATTGGTCGCCCTAAAATATTTACCTCCAGTAACGTCTGCAATTTCTTTAAGTAAGGCTTCGTCAATTTCAACTTGAACACGTCCGTACTGAAAATCTCCATTGGGCAAAATAGCTATGGGCGACAAAGCGGTTCCGTTAGTTCCTAATCCAATGGTGTATGTTTTTATACCGTATTCAACGGCCAATTCACTGGCAATTTTAGGGTCAATAAACCCAGAGTTGTTAACTCCATCCGTCAATAAAATAATGACTTTACTTATGGCTTTACTGTCCTTTAGCCTGTTTACCGCAGTTGCCAGCCCAGAACCTATGGCTGTTCCGCCTTCTATAATAGTATTATATCTAACCTCTTTTAAAGATCTTAAAATAATGGATTTATCACTGGTTATTGGGGTTCTGGTATAACTTTCTCCTGCATATTCTACCAGTCCAATCCTATCATTAGGTCTTCCTTTTATAAATTCGGCAGCAACTTCCTTAAGAGCTTCTAGTCTGTTAGGCGACAAATCCTTTGCCAACATACTTGCAGACACATCTATAGCCATGACAATATCTATCCCACGTGTTGTTTTTGTTCGTGTAGATACATCTACCGTTTGTGGTCTTGCTAATGCAGTAATGATTAAAGCTAAAGCCAACAGTCTTAATGCAAATAATAAATGTTTTAATTTTGGCAACCATGACTGGGTTATTTTAAAACCTTTTAAACTTGATATTTTAAGTGCTGCTGTTTGTTTTTTAAATGTAATAATGTACCAAAGCAGAGCTATTGGAAGCAGCAAAAACAACCAAAACAATTCTTTGTTTACAAATTCAATGCCATCAAACATTATTCTTTAGGTTTAATAAGTTCTACTGAATTTAAAATACGATCAACCATTTGGTCAGCATAAACATCATCAGATCTCCAGGATAAAATAACTTGTTGAACTACATTGCCTGAATTAAAAGCTAATATCATATAATTACCTTTTGAAAGCTTGTTTGATGTTCCTATGGGAAAATCTCCATTTCCAAAGGTTTTCAAGCCTTCTGCACCATTAGGCGTAACAAATTTTTCGTTTTGAACAATGATATTCTGAACACCACTGTTTTCCCAAGTTTTAATATTATTTTCAACAACTTGATTTAAGTCTATCTTGTTTTCTTCTTTATTTTCAGCATTGTTTTCGCCTTGTGAATTTACCTTTGATGTTGCCACGACAATACTAAATTGTTCTAACAAACTACCATAACCAAACATGGTAATTTGGGCTTGTTGAGCCACTTCTTTTGGGAGTTCTGGATTTATTCTTTTTAAAACCTTTGGTGTTGAGATGGTAATTGGGGGCACCCCATAATCGCTGGTTACCCAATCTCCTTCCAATAACTCTAAACTTTGATGACCAATGAGGGTGTCTTTTACATAGTTAAATCCGTACTTTATAGAAAATCCAACCAAGGTTGCAATGAGCAGGAACAAAGAAATGGCTACGGTAATGAATATTTTTTTTCGCTTTTCCTTTCGTTCTAATTCCAGTTTATATTTTTCGTCTAAGCGTTTTTCTTCTTCGCTTGGTTCTGGCAATACTTCCTTTACATGATCAATTTCAAGATTAATGGTTTCTCTGTCAAGTTCCGCCAGGGCAACTTCAGGAGCAGATTTTGCAAATTTTACTAAATCGGCTCGCTTTAAGATGTTTTCTAAATTTTTAATGGTTTCTGGACTTAAGTCTATTTGATTACCATCTTTAAGCAATCTAAGTCTTGTTATGAGTTCGTCTGTGGTACTTTCCATAGAATGGTCATAGACTTTTTCATCTAAATATTTTCTAATGATTAAGGTAAGTTCAGAATAGTATTCTTTAAATTCTGCTTGCTTTAAATAAGGGCTTTCTTCTAATTTTTTTAAAGCCAATTTAGCTCGGTCATAAGGTGGTAACAAGGCTATTTGTTCTTCTTCGGTCAATGGTTTTTTTCGCCATACAAACCAATACAATAAGCCTGAAACAACCCCTAATGCCAATAAAATGAGTAATGCATATTTCCACCATTGACTTGCTGGTTTTTCAACTTCAAAGATGGGTTTAATATCATATAGGCCTTGTTTTGTTGAATCGACCAGAATATTTCTAACTTCAATCTTTAAGGAATCTGTTGAAAAAATTTTGTCTCCAATACTGATTTTTTGGGGTGGAATGGTAAAAGTACCCGAATCAAATTGTGTTAAACCGTATTTTTTTATAAGGTTGTATCTATCCTTTTTCTTAAGGGTATCTGTTTTATACGATTCAATCATTTCTAAGGGCAAAAATGATTGCCCTTCTGGAAATACCACTAAGCTGGTAGTATCGGTTTCAACTTGAATTTTATAGGTTATTTGTTCTCCAATTTTTATGGAGGTTGAATCTATAGATGCTGTTACTTGCGAAAAAGAGACTAAAGACGTTAGGGCCAAGAATACAGACAACCATATTTTGAAATAAAAAGGGTTTTTATCTTGACGCTTTATTCTTGGGGCTTTGTTTTTTAATTCCAATATTTTTAAATCGTAATTCATAAATGGGTTATGCTCTCGCTTTAAAATATCCTAATAATTTTTTTACATAGCTTTCATCAACACGGCAATCAATAGCTCCAGCACCAGATTTTGAAAAGCTATCTTTGTAATAATTCACTCGGTCGTGGTAGAATTTACCATAATTAAGCCTTACTTTGTTTGAAGCTGTATTGACCAACATGAACTCTCCTGTTTCTTCATCTTCCATTTGAACCATTCCTAAATTTGGGATATTTTCTTCACGCTTATCATACACACGTATGCCTGTAACATCATGTTTTTTAGCCGCTATTTTCATGGTATGCTGAAAATCATCGGCTATAAAATCTGAAAGCACAAAAACAATGGCTTTCTTCTTCATAACACTCGATAAAAATTTCAAGGCTTCGGCAATATTGGTTTTTTTACTTTTTGGTTCAAATTCTATAAGCTCCCGTATAATTCTCAACACATGAGATCGCCCTTTTTTGGGCGGAATGTATAGTTCTATTTGGTCTGAAAACAAGATCAGTCCAATTTTGTCATTGTTTTGAGTGGCAGAAAACGCTAAGGTTGCAGCAATTTCTGTTATGACTTCATTTTTGAATTGTTCTTGAGTTCCAAAAAATTCAGAACCAGAAATATCAACCATGAGCATCATGGTCAATTCTCGCTCTTCTTCAAAGACTTTTATATAGGGCTCGCTATACCTTGCCGTAACATTCCAGTCTATATTTCTAACATCATCACCATATTGATATTGTCTTACCTCACTAAAAGTCATACCTCGCCCTTTGAAGGTAGAATGGTATTCGCCTCCAAATATATGATCGGACAACCTGCGTGTCTTAATCTCTATTTTTCGTACTTTTTTTAGTAATTCTTTAGTATCCATTTTTAAATTGTCTATTGAATATTTATTATTGATTAATTTTCTCTTAATAATCAATTGTCAATTATCAATTGTCAATTTTAAGGTACTTCTATTTCGTTAACAATTTTGTTGATAATGTCTTCAGAGGTTACGTTTTCAGCTTCTGCCTCATAAGTAATGCCAATTCTATGTCTTAGCACGTCATAAACAACAGCTCTAACATCTTCTGGAATTACATAACCACGACGCTTTATAAAAGCGTAACATTTTGCAGCGATTGCTAGATTAATGCTTCCACGAGGTGATGCTCCAAAAGAAATGAGTGGTTTTAAATCTGGAAGTTTAAATTTTTCTGGATAACGAGTCGCAAAGATGATGTCTAAAATATATTTTTCAATTTTTTCATCCATATATACTTCACGAACTGCTTGTTGAGCTTTCAATATGGTATCAATGGAAACTACAGGATTCACTTTATCCCAAGAACCTTTCATATTCGCTCTCATAATGAGTTGTTCTTCGGCTAACTTTGGATAATCAATGACAGTTTTTAACATAAAACGATCAACCTGAGCTTCTGGTAATGGGTAAGTTCCTTCTTGCTCAACGGGGTTTTGAGTAGCCATAACCAAAAAAGGCTTATCTAAAATAAAGGTTTCGTCACCAATGGTAACTTGTTTTTCTTGCATGGCTTCAAGCAAAGCCGATTGCACTTTGGCTGGTGCTCTGTTTATCTCATCAGCCAACACAAAATTTGCAAAAATTGGCCCTTTTTTTATAGAAAAATCATTAAGCTTGATGTTGTAAATTAAGGTTCCCGTTACATCTGCGGGCAATAAGTCTGGTGTAAACTGTATTCTGCTAAACGAACCATCAATAGCTTTTGCTAAGGTGTTGATTGCTAAAGTTTTTGCTAAGCCTGGAACACCTTCAAGCAAAATATGTCCTTGCCCAAGAAGTCCGATAAGCAAGCGTTCTACCATATGCTTTTGACCCACAATAACCTTGTTCATTTCCAACATGAGTAAATCAACAAAAGCACTTTCCTTTTCTATCTTTTCATTAATTGTTTTAATATCAATTGTACCTGTTTCTTCCATCATTTTTTAATTTTTTAAAAGCTCGAATATACTGCCCTTAATTGAGCAATGCAAATTGTTAAAATTTTAAATGGTAAGCTGTTAATAATTGGTTAAAATATTCTCTCAATGCCGTTAATTATTGGTTAAATGCCCTAATTTTTTATCTTAAAACTAACCTGCTTTACTTGTTAGAAGGTTTTTGAGTATTTTTATACATGAAATGCATTAAGATCTATATAAAATGAATAAAATTGCCTTAATAACAGGAGCCACCAGTGGTATAGGTAAAGCTACAGCCTATGAATTTGCCAAACACGGCATTTCATTAATATTATGTGGCAGACGACAAGAACGTCTTGAAGCTATAAAAAATGAATTAAGCGCTACAACAAAAGTTTACACATTATGTTTTGACGTTAGAAACAGAAAAGACGTTGAACAAGCTATACATTCGCTTCCAGACCATTTTAAAACCATCGATATCCTCATTAATAATGCTGGTAATGCCCATGGATTGGATTCTATAGAAACAGGCAGCATTGATGATTGGGATGCCATGATGGATATTAATGTAAAGGGATTGTTATATGTGAGCAGGGCCGTTATTCCACAAATGACAGAACGGCAAGCCGGACACATTATCAACATTGGCTCTTCTGCTGGAAAAGAAGTCTATCCAAAAGGCAATGTGTATTGCGGTAGTAAACATGCTGTATTGGCCATAACTGAAGGCATGCGCATTGATTTAAACCCATATGGAATCAAGGTTGGTGCAGTTAATCCCGGATTGGTGGAAACCGAATTTTCAAAAGTCCGCTTTAAAGGCGAAAAAATAGCCGATACGGTTTACAAAGGGTTTGAAGCTTTGCAAGCCCGGGATATTGCAGAGATTATATACTTTGTAATATCAAGACCAAAACACGTAAATATTGCTGATTTGCTGGTGTTTCCAACGGCTCAGGCAAATAGTACAACCGTAAAAAAAACTAACTTTTAAGTTGTTGTTTTTTATTAAATGTAAGCTCCAATGATTAATAAACGCCTACTTATAAAACACCTTTTAGCTCACAACGATGAGAATAGTTTTTATGACAAAAAGCGAAAAATTGATATCAGCCATAAAGAGGGCAAGGCAAAGTTTTTAAAACATGTATGCGCCTTGTCTAACAGCAACCCAAAGAACAACTCGTTTATTGTTATTGGGGTAGAAGATGAAGACAACAACATTGTTGGTGTTGATTTTTTTGATGATAGCAAAATACAAAACCTTATCAATGCCTATCTTACCAATCCACCCATTGTACAATACGAAAATATTCCTTTTCCGCATTTACCAGATGATAAAGTTGTTGGTTTAGTAACCATCAGGCCCATTGAAAAAATAACATCTCTCAGAAAAAACATTTGGAAGTATTACGGTGGTTCTGTTTTTTTTAGAGATGGCAGTATGAGTATGCCAAAAGTATTTGACGTTGAAATAAAAGATATTAATTCAAAAATTGTTGAGGCTATTGAAAAAAATGCTCAAAACAACATTCAGCATACTTTAGATGGTGTTTTTGATTTTATGAACAAACGAAAAGACTACAACCCACAATACAAAGTGTTTAAAGAATATTTTGTGGTTTGTTGGGCCGGACAAAAAAAAGAGGTGAAAGATGAAACGTTTTTATCAAGAGTAGATATTGAATTGATTAATGAACAGGTTCGTTTGTTTTTTTCAAACTTAGATGAAGTGTCTATAACGATTCATGAAAACTATTTTAAAATCATTGAATATGTAAAACTTGGATTGCAAAACAATCATAAATACTATCCATTGGAAGAAACCATAATTAGTTTTGAAGAAAACGCTAATTATAATATTGACACAAAATTATTATTTGAACCGCCACAATATGACAAAAAAACATTATATCACATTTATAACAGCAATAATTCGATTTTAGAAAAACTAAAAAAAGGATTAACCCTAACAAAAATGGAGGCCTTAGATTTAAAAAACTTATCAGCAACCTACCTCATTTGCTATTTGAATTTATTTCACGAAGCCATAGATAAACTCAATGAAGCAAGACCATATCTAAAAAATTACAGTAAAGACCTGTACAATACTTATAAGGATTCTATTAGAATTTTAAGAAAAGTAAAATACAGTTAATTTTAAACCATATTTAACCAAAACTTAACAATAAAACAGCATCAATCATCAACTTTTTGTTGATTTTTGCCATGCTATTAATCAGTTATAAATAAAGCCTTGTCTCTCCCGAAAAAAATCGGCATTGAAGCAGGGTTTTTTTTATCCTATTTTACAAATCAAATTTAATTCCCTGAGCTAAGGGTAGATTAGTTGTGTAGTTAATGGTATTGGTTTGCCTTCTCATATACACTTTCCAAGCATCACTGCCCGACTCGCGTCCACCGCCAGTTTCTTTTTCGCCTCCAAAAGCGCCACCAATTTCAGCACCAGAGGTTCCAATATTTACATTGGCAATGCCACAATCTGATCCAGCAACCGATAAAAAATGTTCAGCTTCGCGCAAATTATTGGTCATGATGGCAGATGATAAACCTTGCACAACATTATTTTGAATGGCTATGGCATTTTCAACCGTTCCAGAATATTTTAACACATATAAAACTGGAGCAAACGTTTCGTGCTGTACAATTTTAAATTCAGGTTTTGCTTCGGCGATGGCCGGTTTTACATAACAACCGCTTTCGTAACCTTTACCAGAAAGCACAGCGCCTTCAACGAGCATACGTCCGCCTTCTTCAATAACCTGATTTAAAGCTTTTTGATACATGGCTACCGCATCTTTATCTATGAGTGGTCCCACATGATGATGTTCATCTAATGGATTTCCAACACGTAATTGTTTATAAGCATCTGTTATAGCTATAATTACCTTATCGTAAATCGAGTCATGAATAATTAACCGTCTAGTAGAAGTGCATCGCTGTCCTGCGGTTCCTACAGCACCAAAAACAGCGCCTATAACCGTCATTTTTATATCAGCATCTGGGGTTACAATAATGGCATTATTACCTCCTAATTCTAATAAAGACCTTCCTAAACGTGCGGCAACTTCTTGCGCCACAATTTTACCCATTCTAATAGAGCCAGTGGCAGAAATTAATGGAATACGTTGGTCTTTTGTCATAAATTCCCCAACCTTGTAATCTCCGTTTATTAAACATGAAATACCTTCTGGTAAATTATTGTTGGCAAAAACTTCTGCTGCAATGTTTTGGCAAGCAATCCCACATAATGATGCTTTTTCGCTGGGTTTCCATACACAAACATCGCCACAAACCCAAGCTAAAGCTGTGTTCCAAGCCCAAACAGCCACCGGAAAATTAAAAGCTGAAATAATTCCAACCACACCTAAAGGATGGTATTGTTCATACATTCTGTGTCCAGGTCTTTCGCTATGCATGGTTAACCCATGAAGTTGTCGTGATAATCCAACAGCAAAATCACAGATATCAATCATTTCTTGAACTTCACCTAGTCCTTCTTGAATACTTTTACCCATTTCATACGAAACCAAGGTTCCTAAAGCCTGTTTTTTTTGTCTTAGTTTATCCCCAAACTGACGAACAATCTCACCTCGTTGAGGTGCTGGTGTCGTTCTCCAGATTTTAAAGGCCGCTGTTGCAACATCCATTACTTTATCGTAATCTGCTTTAGACGTAGTTTTTATTTTTCCTATTAAAAGACCATCAACAGGCGAATAACTTTCAAGCAATTCTCCGCTTGAAAAATTGTTAACACCTGTAGAAGTACCGTCATTAATATCTTTAACACCTAATTGTTTTAAAGCTTGTTTTATTTCGAAATCAGCAGCAATTGCCTTCATATGGATAATATTTTTACGAATTTTATAATTATGAGATAAAGATACTAATAAAAAATTGTTTTAAAACCAGACTTTATTTCTAAATAATGTAACTTTAATGCTTCTCTACATTTTATTTTAAACATGAAAAAACGTTTTATTTTAGGTTTAATTGCAATCGTTTTAGCTGGTTGTAAAAATGATGTTAAGCCCATCCATTCAAAATCATCTTCTGAAAAACAAAATGAATTTGCCATTGTCATTCACGGTGGTGCTGGCACCATTTTAAAAGAAAACATGACACCTGAAAAAGAAGCGGCTTACCAAGCAACATTAGAAGAAGCTATTAGAGTTGGGTATGAAATTTTAAAACATGGTGGCAGTAGCATAGAAGCCGTTCAAAAAACAATTAATGTCATGGAAGATTCTCCTCTGTTTAATGCCGGTAAAGGAGCTGTTTTTACCAATGCTGGTACAAACGAGCATGATGCTTCCATAATGGATGGAAAAACATTGAATGCAGGCGCCTCGGCAGGGACGAAAACCGTTAAAAACCCTATTGATTTAGCTAGGGCTATTATGGATAATTCTCCTCATGTAATGCTTTCAGGAAGTGGTGCTGAAGCGTTCGCCGAAGAACAAGGGTTGAACCTAGTTAAACCCGAATATTTTTACACTGAAAGTAAATTTAAATCGCTTCAAAAAATTAAAAATACGACTCATGTTTTATTAGAATATAACCCTAAAAAGGCTTTTTATGATTCAACCATTAAAGATTCAAAATTTGGCACGGTTGGCTGTGTTGCATTAGATAAAAATGGAAATCTGGCTGCTGGAACTTCTACAGGAGGCATGACCAATAAACGTTGGGGACGCATTGGTGATGCTCCCGTTATTGGAGCAGGAACCTATGCCAATAACAACACTTGTGCAGTATCAAGTACTGGTTGGGGCGAATTTTTTATACGAGCCGTTGTCGCTCATGATATTTCAGCCTTGATGGAATATAAAGGCTTATCTTTAGCAGAAGCCGCCAAAGAGGTTATTCAAAATAAAATTCCTAAACTTGGAGGTGATGGTGGTATTATTGCAGTTGATAAAAATGGCAACATGGTTATGGAATTTAATACAGCAGGCATGTTTAGAGCAACCATGAATGATAAAGGAGATTTAATTATTGGAATGTATAATGACTAAAAAACTTCCGTATTACGCCGTTATTTTTATCTCAAAGCACTCTGAAAATATTGAGGGCTATTTAGAAATGTCTCATAAAATGGAATCTCTTGCTAAATTGCAAGATGGGTTTTTAGGTTTGGACAGCGCAAGAGATGACATTGGAATTACCATCAGCTACTGGGAAAGTTTAGAAGCTATTAAAAACTGGAAAAAGCAAACCGACCATCTTGAAGCCCAACAAAAAGGACAAAAAATTTGGTATCACTGGTATCATGTTAAAATTTGTAAGGTAGAACGCGAGTATGAATTTGGAATGCACTTAAAACTTAACCATTAAAAAAACAGATATACTCAGAAACTTTAAGCAACCATTTGCTTAAATTAACATCTACATAGAAATAATTATTGTGAAATACTTTTCTTTATTGGTTTGCTTGTTATGTCTTTTCTCTTGTAAAAATAATGATAAAGAAGATATCGATTGTGCCTTATTTGATCCTTTCATTGCGAATCTATTTATCAAATTAGTCGATTCCGAAGGAAATAACCTAATAGAAAACAACACTTTTATAGCAAATAATATAACCATTTTATTTAATGGCAATACCTTTACCAATGTTGTTTTTACTAATGTTCCTGATTTAGAAAATTTAATGGCTTTAAATTTAATTGGAGTAGATGGCAATAACCTTTTTGAAATTAAATTATCTGATAATGAAACAGACTCTTTGATTATGAATTTAACCACTGAATCTAAAGTTTGTGGTTTAACTTTTTTTAAATTAAATTCTGTAACTTATAACGAAACCATTCAAACCCTAGAGAATTTTAATGGAAACTATATGATAACAGTAGTTAAATAGTTTGCATTGGCCTTATTTTCGAATAAAGGTTTTTAACAAACCATGATCTGATTTGGTTGTGAATAACTTCTGGGTTTTTAAAATTTTCAAATCTTTAGAAACCCAAATATGGTCCAAAGAAAGTACTGGCAGATTATAAAACCAGGTTTCTCTAAAACCATTGCCTTTTTTGTTAAACGCGTGATAAAAATTATTTTTTAAAGGGTTTAAAAATTTAGACTCAAAAGGCACGTTAAAGTCGCCTAAAACAACGGTATTATTGGTTTTCTTAATAAGTTGGTTTACATAGGTAAGTTCCCAGTTTCGTGGTACATCGGCACTTCCAGTAACATCGACCGCATAAAAATTAATGCCTGCTGTATTAAAGTTTATTACCGAAGAATTATAATTTGAAGTATCGTCGCTATAAACCTTCAAAGGTGTTTTTGAGAAAATAAATAGTTCTCTGTTTGATTTAAAGAAATGGTATTTGGGAAATCTTTTTTGAAGGCTTTTTAAATCGTTTTTACTGGATTCTACTAACACCAGAATGTCTGGAATCTCCCCATTTTCTTTAAGAGACATTTCAAATTGGTTTTCTCTAGACGCATTCCAAAACACAATTTCTAAATCGTTTTCAGTAACCGCTTCTGGAATATGGATTTTAAAACTTCTGCCCAGCCAAATCATCGTCAAAATCCCTGCTAAAATTATATTGTATTTCCATTGTTTTAAAAATACTGATAGTATTAAAACTATAGCTATAATAACGGGCAACGGAAGCATGTAGAAATATATGGACTCCCAATAGCTGCGTTCTTTTATAACAAAATGTATGGCTAATAGTGTTACAATTATTGCTACATTTATGAGATGCAAAACAACTCTTAGTATCTTTAACATTATCTTAAAGGGAATCCTTTTGCTGCCCACCACGGATGTATTTCAATAATTAATCTACCAGCTTTAACCATGGGGTCAGAATTGGCTAGACTATCGGCTATATTAAACGTGGGTACATTATAAATGGTTATCCCTCTAATTTCACCATTATCACCAAACGGACCAGAAATATCTGCATAACCCAATTCATACATTTTACTTAAATGCGCTAAATGCAAGGATTGCAAACTATCTGCTTCCTGTTTGGTTTGAGAACGCATAGAACCACTTTTTAAAAAAGCAATAAAATATTGTTGCATTAAAATGGTGTCTTTGGTAGTTTCATCAATATAATCAAAGGTTTGAAACCCTCTTTTTGTAAGTTCTTCTTTTAGTTGTTTAGAGGTCTTTTGTATGTCTTTATTTTCTGAGATACTTAGCTTGTCAATATCCTTTTTACAAGAAATAATTTGCATTAAAACCAACAGACCTAATAGTAGCTTTCTCATTTTATTACCAAGTTTTATAAGGTTTTTTACTTAACTGAGCGTTGTAATATTTAACATTGCCCGTAACTTCTTCGCCAATCCAATGGGGTTTTTTAAAGGTTTCTTTTTTGCTTTTCAACTCAATCTCTGCTATGATTAAACCTTCATTATCACCAGAAAAAACATCTACTTCAAATAGGTGATTTTCAATGTTTATTTCATAACGAATTTTATCGATAACTCCAGGTTCACAAAGATTTAATAAGGCCTCTGCTTCATGCTTGGATATTTCCTTTTCCCACTCAAAACGTGTTAAGCCCTCATTATCTGAAAGTCCTTTTACCGTTATAAATCCATGGTCTTCTTTTAATCTAACCCTTACTGTTCTGGCTTTATCGGTATTTAAAAATCCTTGAATAATTCTAGTGCTTTTAAATGCTTCTTCTTTAAAATCAAGTGAGGTTACTAAAAACTTCCGTTCAATCTCAATCATATATCCTGAGCTATTTTTTGAATATCGTCTGAAGGAATTCGTCCAGACTTATAACTGTTATTAGCTAACCAAATCATTGCTTTTACAATGCTTTTTGGATGAATGCTGCGATATTTTTTTAAGCCTCCAATTAAAACCGGATTTAAAACTGACATAAAAATCTTTGCCATTTTTTCGCCAAATCTTTTTTCTGCTCTATCTCCAGTAATTAAAGATGGTTGAAGAATATATGTGTTTTTAATGTTTTCTTTCAAAACGCTTTCCTCCATTCTTCCTTTAGTTCTGTTATAAAACAATTTGCTGGTTTTGTTAGCGCCTAATGCAGAGATAACAACCAGTGTGTTAATATTTTTTTTAACACAGAGGCGTGCTAGCGTTACAGGAATGCCATAATCAATTTTAAGATACATGGCTTCATCAGGCGTTTTTGCTTTGGTTGTGCCTACACAGCAAAACACTTCATCTGCAGTAAATTCATTTTCATGTTTTTCTAATTCAAAAACATCTATCAGATGCTCTTCAATTTTTGGATGGGTTATTTCACAAGAACTTCTACTAAATAATTTAATACAATCATATCTATCATCCACTAAAAGATCTTGCAATAATGTGCTTCCAGTTAAACCCGTTGCCCCAATAATAATTGCTGTTTTTGCCATGGCATGTATTTCTCTTTGCTAAAGATATTATATTTTTACTAGATGTCTGAGATTCCTCCTATTAGAAAAATTATTCATGTTGATATGGATGCATTTTATGCGTCTGTAGAACAAATGGATTTTCCTGAGCTAAAAGGAAAACCTATTGCCGTTGGTGGAAGTGAAAAAAGAGGTGTTGTAAGCGCCGCCAGTTATGAAGCTAGAAAGTTTGGTGTTAAAAGTGCTATGAGTGGTTTGCAAGCTAAACGAAACTGTCCTGAGCTTATTTTTGTAAAGCCTCGTTTTGAAAGATATCACGAAATCTCAAAAAAAATTAGAACCATCTTTTTGGATTATACAGATTTGGTAGAGCCGCTTTCTTTAGATGAAGCCTATTTAGATGTTACACGCAATAAAAAAGGGAATCCTAGTGCTTCTTTAATTGCTAAAGAAATTAGGGAACGTATTTTTAAGGAAGTAGGTTTAACAGCTTCTGCTGGAATTTCAATCAATAAGTTTATTGCTAAAGTTGCCAGCGACTATAATAAACCAAACGGACAGAAAACCGTAAACCCAGAAGAAGTTATTGGGTTTCTTGAACAGTTAGATGTTAGGAAATTTTATGGTGTTGGCAAAGTTACCGCAGAAAAAATGTACCAATTAGGCATCTTCACAGGAAAAGACTTAAAATCTAAAACCATTGATTATTTAGATGACCATTTTGGGAAGTCAGGCAGATACTATTATTATGTGGTTAGAGGCATTCATAACAGCGAAGTTAAACCCAACAGAACCAGAAAATCTTTAGCTGCTGAACATACTTTTAATGAAAACCTCTCAAGCGAAATATTTATGCTTGAAAAATTAGATCAAATAGCTCAGGAAGTTTCAAGACGCTTAAATAAAAGTAAGGTTGCAGGAAAAACAATCACTTTAAAAATTAAGTACAGCGACTTTACCATACAAACCAGAAGCAAAACATTACATTATTTTATTAGTGATAAGGTTTTAATTTTTGATACCGCTAAAGATTTATTATATCAAGATAAACTCAATAACTCTGTACGCCTTTTAGGCATTTCAATATCAAATTTAAACACCAATAAAACCCCTTCAAAAAAAGATATTGATGAAAAAGAAAAAAAAGTAAGCGTACAATTACAGTTTGAATTTTAATTGCTACGTCTGTCTTTTAAAAAATGAAAACCTCTTGAGTATGACACAAGAGGTTTAATATTTATAAAAGAAACTGGTTTATATTGGACAAGAAGTAATCTCGGTAACACGCAAAGTATTTACCATTCCCTTATCTTGAATAGGCATAGCAGCTAAACTAATGAGCATATCTCCAACTTCTAAATATCCCATTTTACAAGCAATGTTATTGACATCTTCAATGGTTTCATCAGTACTTACAAATTTATCATAGAAAAATGCCTTTACACCCCAAAGTAAACTTAGTTGTGTAAGGATACGTTTATTGGAGGTAAATACTAATATATGGGATATTGGTCTCCATGCAGAAATTTGAAATGCTGTATATCCGCTATTGGTTAAGGTTGAAATGGCTTTTGCGTTAATTTCATTTGCCATATTAGCCGCGTGATAACAAATAGATTTTGTAATGTATCTGTTGGTGCGAATATGTGGTGCTAACTGTGGAACTTTTATTAGTGTAGAATCTTCCACTCTCTTTAAAATGTTTGCCATTTGTTTAATGACTTGAACCGGATACATCCCTACCGAGGTTTCGCCTGAAAGCATAACCGCATCGGCACCATCCATTACAGAATTTGCCACATCATTAACTTCTGCTCTTGTTGGCGTTAAACTGGTAATCATGGTTTCCATCATTTGAGTAGCTATAATAACCGGGATTCTTGCTTTTTTAGCTCTCAAAACCAATTGTTTTTGAATGAGCGGAACTTCCTCAGCTGGAATTTCAACACCAAGATCGCCTCTTGCTACCATTAAACCATCGCAATGAGCAACAATTTTATCAATATTTTCAACAGCTTCTGGTTTTTCAATTTTAGCTATAATAGGGATTTTTTCGTCACTATATTCATTGATTAAATCTCTTAACTGAATTAAATCTTCTGCATGACGAACAAATGATAACGCTATCCAATCAACCTTTTGGTTAATGGCAAAAATGGCATCTTCAATGTCTTTTTCGGTTAAAGCAGGTTGAGAAATGTTGGTGTTGGGTAAGTTTACTCCTTTTTTTGATTTTAAAGGTCCGCCTTGAATTACTCTTGCTTTTACCTCATTTTCTTTGTTTGTTGAAACTACTTCAAAAATTAATTTACCATCGTCCAATAAAATACGCTCTCCTGGTTTTGCGTCTTGTGGAAACCTCTCGTAGGTCATATAAACACGTTCTTTGGTGCCTTCAAAACGCTCTCCAGTTGCAAAAATAATTTCGTCTCCTGGATTTACTACGACTTCTTCTTTCATGACTCCAACGCGGAGTTTTGGGCCTTGTAAATCTGCTAAAATAGCAGCATTATATCCATAGCTGTCATTGAGCTCTCGGATCATTTTTATTCGCTCGGCTACATCATTATAATCTGCATGCGAGAAATTAATTCTAAATACATCAACACCTTCATCAAGCATTGCTTTTAAAACTTCTTTTGTACTGGTTGCAGGCCCTAATGTGGCCACTATTTTTGTTTTTTTTCTGATTGGCATTAGTTAAAAATTAAATTATCTTTAGATTTTAATTGACTTTGGTCAATAATGTAGGAGGTTGCTATTTGAGGAATACTAAGTATGGTATTTATTATGAGTTTTTCTTTTTTATTATGAAATTCATCATCGATTTTTAATAAATAATTTACGGTTTTAAATTCTGGCAACAAATGCAATGTTTTGGTAATACTTTGTGTGGTCTCAAACAACGGCCCTAAATTAGGCTGAGAATAATCATTTGTTTTACAAACATTGGACACTAAATTCCATGTTAAAAGCTGTTTGCTATCTTCCCATTTATAGATGGAATACGTTGCTTTACCATGATTAAAATCTAAATCTAATTTCTTCCTTCTCAGATTTATCTTTAAATACTTATTAAGAAGATAGGCTAACCGATAATCTTCAATGGTGCAATGTATAGCTACTAACGTAAACACCGAATCATCAAAAACATCGTCAAGAATAAGTTTGTGTACCGCCATAACTTACATAAATCGCTGTAAATATAATATTTAAAATATTCAAAGTTATAAGTTTTTATAAATCTTAATAAGAAACAACAACTAAATCGTTGTAGTTAATTTTTTTATTGAAATAAAAAAAATCTATTTTGACATTCTTGTTTGAAATACAAAAAAGGCGCGTTTTGAAGCTTTTTCTTCGGCTTTTTTCTTTGAAGTGGCTCTTGCTTTGGTAATAACCTTATTATCAACAGATAATTTTACCGAAAAGTGTCTAACGTCATCATTTCCAGTGTCTTCATATACATTATAATTAAATGTTTTCTTTTCTTTTTGGCACCATTCTATCAGTAAACTTTTATAACTAATTACTCTTCCTTCTAACTGAGCAATGTCAACATAAGGAATTATAACGCGTTGATAAATAAATTTTTCACAATACTTAAATCCTTTATCCAAAAAAATAGCGCCAATTAACGATTCAAATAAATTACCATGTATATTGTCTCCAAATTGTGAGGCAGCTATTTTACTTTCTATAAGATTGATAAGGTTTAAATCTTTGCCAAGCTCGTTTAAATGTTCTCTACTTACAACTTTAGAGCGCATTTTTGTTAAATACCCTTCATCGCCACCAGGAACTTCGGTGTATAAATGCGATGCTATAACGGCACCAAGTATGGCATCTCCTAAAAACTCCAACCGCTCATAATTAATAGTATTACCTTCATCGTCTTTTATGTTCATGGATCGATGCGTAAAGGCTGTTTTATAAATCTGTATATTTTTGGGCCTAAATCCTAAGATTTTTTTTAACTGAATAAAAAAATTCCCGCTACTTCTAGTACGGGAACTTAATATGTATTTAATACGTTTCAATCTGGATATTATTCTAATCTCTTAAATACGACACATGCATTATGACCACCAAAACCAAAGGTATTACTAATGCCTACTTTAACGTCGCGCTTTTGAGCCTTATTCAATGTTAAATTTAACTCAGGATCAATCTTTTCATCTACCGTGGTATGGTTAATAGTTGGAGGAACTATGCCGTTTTGTATGGCTAAAATTACAGAAATTGCTTCAATAGCTCCAGCAGCACCAAGTAGGTGTCCTGTCATTGACTTTGTTGAGTTAATATTGATGTGCTTAGCATGGTCACCAAAAACCTCAGAAATTGCTTTAAGTTCTGCCACATCGCCTAAAGGAGTAGAAGTACCATGCGTGTTAATGTGGTCAACATCTTCAGGTTTAAGGCCAGCATTTTCTAGACAATTTTTCATAACCGCAACAACCCCAATGCCATCAGGATGTGGTGCTGTCATATGATAAGCATCTGATGACAATCCGCCACCAACAAATTCTGCATAAATTTTTGCGCCTCGTTTTTTTGCGTGTTCATATTCTTCTAAAACTAGTGCACCAGCACCTTCACCTAAAACAAACCCATCTCTTGTACCATCAAACGGTCTGGATGCTGATTCAGGGGTTTCGTTTCTTGTAGATAGTGCATGCATGGCATTAAAACCGCCCATTCCTGCAATGGTAACAGCTGCTTCACTTCCACCTGTGACAATGATATCACAATGTCCTAATCGAATATAGTTTAAAGCATCAAACATAGCATTTGCAGAAGAAGCACATGCAGAAACTGTGGTGTAATTTGGACCCATAAAACCATATTTTATGGAAATATTGGCTGGGGCAATATCTGCAATCATTTTAGGAATAAAAAATGGGTTAAATCTTGGAGAGCCATCACCCGATGCGAAGTTTAAAACTTCCTCTTGAAATGTTTCCAAACCACCTATTCCTGCTCCCCAAATTACCCCTACTCGCAATTTATTGACCTCATCCAGATTTAAATGTGCATCAGCAATGGCCTCATCAGCTGCAACCATGGCATACTGCGCAAATTTATCCATTTTTCTGGCCTCTTTTCTATCGAGAAAATCGGTCGGATCAAAGTTTTTTATCTCGCAAGCAAATTTTGTTTTAAACTTTTCAGTATCAAAATAGGTTATAGGTGCAGCTCCACTTTTACCGCCAATTAGTGCTTTCCAAAATTCATCTTTGGTGTTACCAATAGGGGTTAAAGCGCCTAATCCTGTAACTACAACTCGCTTTAATTCCATAAAAGTTATTACTTATTTTGCAGCCTCTATATATGATATAGCTTGACCTACTGTTGCGATATTTTCAGCTTGATCATCTGGTATTTGAATATCAAATTCTTTTTCAAATTCCATGATTAATTCAACTGTGTCCAATGAGTCCGCTCCTAAATCGTTTGTGAAGCTAGCTTCAGTTACAACTTCGTTCTCATCAACTCCCAATTTGTCTACGATAATCGCTTTTACTCTTGATGCAATGTCTGACATAATCTTTTAATTTAAGGTTTTAATTAGTTGGCAAAAATAAAAAACTTTATTCTTAAAACACGAATTTAGTTTAAAAATGTGTTTCCAATGTACCAAAATAGTTTAAGTATTTTAATTTTGCCTATTAATTGTTAATAATTATTCTTTTTTTTGTTTGAATATTCCAAACAAAATGCCTTGATATGAAACGTATTGTAATTTTTGCGTCCGGAAGCGGTACTAATGCTGAAAATTTAATCAAGTTTTTTCACAATAGGGAAAATGCTTTTGTTACTCTTGTGCTTACAAACAATCCTCATGCCAAAGTTTTAGACCGATGCAAAACCCTTGGAGTTAGTGCCATTTCGTTCAATAAAATAGCTTTTTACAATACAAGCCATGTTTTAGATGTGTTAAAAACCTGTCATCCTGATATCATTGTGCTTGCTGGTTTTTTATGGAAATTTCCTGAGTTTATTTTAAATGAATTTCCTGATAAAGTGATTAATGTGCATCCTGCGCTTTTACCAAAATATGGAGGCAAAGGTATGTATGGCATGCATATTCATGAAGCTGTTGTTGCTAATAATGAACCCAAAACCGGTATTACCATTCACTATGTTAATGAACATTATGATGAAGGCGCTGTTATTTTTCAGGCAACTTGTGATATTTTAAGTTCAGATTCAGCCGAAGACGTGGCTGCTAAAATTCATGTGTTAGAAATGGAACATTTTCCTAAGGTGGTTGAATCTCTTATATTTCCAAATGAGTAAAAAAAAGAAGAAATATTACACCGTTTGGAAAGGACATCACACTGGTGTTTTTGAATCTTGGGATGATTGTAAAGCCCAAATAACCCATTTTGAAGGAGCACAATACAAATCTTTTGAAAGTTTTGATGAAGCAAAAAAAGCTTACCAAGGAAATTACAAAGACTTTATTAGAAAGTCAAAATCATTTAAAAGCCAGTTAAACGAAGAACAACTCAAAAAAATTGGCCAGCCAAACTATGATTCAATTTCGGTAGATGCCGCATCAAGCGGAAATCCTGGTAAAATGGAGTACCGTGGCGTAGATACTAAAACAAAAAAGCAGCTTTTTATTCAAGGTCCATTTCATGAAGGCACTAACAATATCGGTGAGTTTTTAGCCATCGTCCACGGATTGGCTTTTTTAAAAAAACTCGATAGCAATAAAATTATTTACACAGACTCTAAAACAGCCATAAGTTGGGTAAAAAAGAAAACTTGTAATACAAAACTAGAACCCAACGAAAAAAACAAAACCCTGTTTGACTTAGTAGAAAGGGCCATTCAATGGTTGAATAATAACCCCTATAAAACCGTTATTGTTAAATGGGAAACCAAAGCTTGGGGAGAAATTCCTGCAGATTTTGGGCGAAAATAAATTCGTTTTTTAGCACCTAAAAGACTTATATTTGCACAAAAATACCAATCCTCTTAATGAGTAAATTAGTTATTGTAGGTACTGTAGCTTTTGATGCTATTGAAACGCCTTTCGGGAAAACCGATAAAATTCTTGGTGGCGCAGCTACCTTCATTGGTTTATCGGCATCACAATTTGATGTAGATTCTGCGATAGTGTCTGTAGTTGGCGGAGATTTTCCCCAAGAATATTTAGATCTTCTTTCGAGTAAAAATATTGATATTTCAGGCATTGAAATTATTAAAGAAGGAAAAACTTTTTTCTGGAGTGGAAAATATCATAATGATATGAACACTCGCGATACTCTGGCAACAGAGCTCAACACCTTAGCCGATTTTAAACCAGTAGTTCCAGAAAATTATCGCGATGCTGAAGTCGTTATGTTAGGAAATTTACATCCTATGGTACAATCAAGTGTGTTAGATCAAATGACTACTAAACCCAAATTGGTGATTCTGGACACTATGAACTTTTGGATGAATAGTGCTCTTGATGATTTACATCAGGTTATTAAACGCATAGACGTTATTACCATTAATGATGAAGAAGCCAGACAATTAACAGGTGAATACTCGTTAGTAGTGGCCGCTAGAAAGATTCATGAAATGGGTCCAAAATATGTCGTTATTAAAAAAGGTGAGCATGGTGCTTTGTTGTTCCACAATGAGAATGTGTTTTATGCACCAGCTTTACCACTAGAAGAAGTTTTTGACCCAACTGGAGCAGGAGACACCTTTGCTGGTGGATTTGCTGGCTATATTGCCAAAACAAATGATACCTCTTTTGAAAACATGAAGAATGCCGTTATTTATGGGTCCACATTAGCCTCGTTTTGTGTTGAAAAATTTGGCACTCAACGCATGAAAAACCTCACCAGAGATGAGGTTTACAAACGCTTATTACAATTTAAGAAACTAACTCAATTTGAAATCGTCTTAAACGATAATTTGTAATTTTAAGTCATGGAAATTAAACGATTATATATGACCTTTAAAAAGCAAATTTTAAAAACACATAACATAAAGTTAACATAACATAACGCGCTCAAAATAGAGCGCGTTTTTTAATTAAAAAAATACTGAAATGAGTGATGCTTTAAAACATGAATGCGGCATAGCTGTTTTAAGACTTTTAAAACCATTGGAGTTCTACAAAGAAAAATACGGAAGTGCTTTCTATGGTGTCAATAAAATGTATCTTATGATGGAAAAACAGCACAATAGAGGTCAAGATGGTGCTGGTTTTGCAAGTATTAAATTAGACACCAATCCTGGAGAACGCTATATAAGCAGAATTCGTTCCATAGCACAACAACCCATTCAAGACATTTTTGCTCAAATAAATCAGCGAATCAATAAGGAGTTTTCTGAAAACCCTGAATATGTTGACAGTGTACACCTTCAAAAAAAGAATATCCCTTATATTGGCGAACTTTTCTTAGGCCATGTTAGATACGGTACGTTTGGAAAAAACAGTGTTGAAAGTGTTCACCCTTTTTTAAGACAAAATAATTGGCAACACAGAAACCTTATCCTAGCGGGTAATTTTAACATGACCAATGTTAAAGAATTATTTCAGAACCTGATCGATTTAGGACAGCATCCCAAAGAATATACGGATACTATTACCATTATGGAAAAAATTGGTCACTTCTTAGACGATTCTGTCAGTAAAATTTACAAAGACTTAAAAAATGAAGGATATAGCAAAAATGAATGCTCTCCTCTGATCGCCGATAGGTTAAATGTTGCTAAAATGCTAAAAAGAGCTGCCAAAAATTGGGATGGTGGCTATGCCATGGCAGGATTATTAGGCCATGGAGATTCTTTTGTTTTGCGCGACCCAGCCGGCATTAGGCCTGCTTTTTATTACAAAGACGATGAAATTGTGGTGGTAGCCTCAGAACGACCTGTAATACAAACGGTTTTTAATGTAAAGTATGAAGATGTTAAGGAATTAGAACCTGGGCATGCAATCATTACCAAGAAATCTGGAAAAACAGCCATTAAAAAAATATTAAATCCTCTAGAACGAAAAGCTTGTTCTTTTGAGCGAATTTATTTTTCAAGAGGAAGTGATGCCGATATTTATCAAGAACGTAAAATGCTTGGCAGATTATTGATGCCTAAAGTACTGGACGCTATTGAAAAAGACATTAAAAACACCGTGTTTTCTTTCATCCCTAATACAGCTGAAACCTGCTTTTTTGGCATGATAGAAACCGTTGAAGAGTTTCTTAATAAAAAGAAAACAAAAGCTATTTTAAGTGGCACAAGAAATTTATCAGCAGAACGCGTTACAGAGATTTTATCAGAAATGCCTCGAATTGAAAAAATTGCCATTAAAGATGTTAAATTAAGAACCTTTATTACTGAAGATAGTAGCCGAGATGACTTAGTAGCTCACGTATATGATGTAACTTATGGCGTCATTAAACCTACAGATAATTTGGTGATTATTGATGATAGCATTGTTCGTGGCACTACGTTAAAGATGAGTATTATTAAAATGTTAGACCGATTAAAACCAAAAAAAATAATCATTGTTTCATCGGCACCACAAATACGCTACCCAGATTGTTATGGCATTGATATGGCAAACCTAGAAAGTTTGATAGCTTTTAGGGCTGCCTTAGAGCTTCTTAAAGAATCCAATCAATATCATAAAGTAGAAGAGGTTTATAAAAAATGTGTTGAGCAAACAGATTTAGAAGATAAATATGTTCAAAACTTTGTTAGAGAAATTTATGACCCATTTACAGATGAGCAAATTTCAGATAAAATAGCAGAGTTACTTACCGGCGATAATGTTACGTCTGAAATAAAAATAATTTTTCAATCTGTAGAAAATTTACATCAAGCATGTCCAAAACATTTGGGTGATTGGTACTTTACAGGTTTTTACCCAACTGTTGGAGGAAATAGGGTTGTTAATCGTGCTTTTATTAACTTTTATGAAGGCAATAAAAAAAGAGCCTATTAATTTTAAAAAATGAAATTTGGGGCACTTTATCCGTAAAAATCACATTTAATCTAAAAAAAGTGCTGTTTATCTAAAAAATAAATTTTTTATCTAAAATACATATAAATTGGTATCACCATAACATAAGTAGGTTAAGTTCATGGTAGATTTGGGGCAAAAAAAGGTGAACTTCTGTTCGCCTTTTTTTATGCCCTTCTTAATTTTTGAAGCCTTCCTTTTTGTTTCGTTTTTTAAAATCCTTTACTTTCCTCGCTTAAGCTAATATTTTAGTAGTTTGGCTAAAATATTTTTGCAGTTGTTGTTAGCTATATACTTTTGGCTCACCATAACATAAGTAGGTTAAGTTTATGGTAGATTTGGGGCAAAAAGGTGAACTCTCGTTCACCTTTTTCATTTTTAAAACTTTATGAATTTTATTCAAAAAAAAAGCAATCCAAATTAGAATTGCTTTTCATTTTTAAAAATAAGTTTGATATTTATTTTGCTTCAGCATAACGTCTTTCAACTTCATTCCAGTTAATGACATTAAAAAATGCATTGATATAATCCGGACGACGATTCTGATAATTTAAATAATAGGCATGTTCCCAAACATCAAGTCCTAAAATGGGTGTTCCTCCACAAGAAACTCCTGGCATTAATGGGTTATCTTGGTTTGGTGTTGAACAAACTTCTACTTTTCCGCCTTTGTGAACACATAACCATGCCCAACCAGAACCAAAACGTGTGGCAGCAGCCTTGCTAAAGGTATCCTTGAAAGCATCTACAGAACCATAAGTTTCAATGATCGCGTCTTTTAATTCTCCAGATAAATATCCTTTTCCTTCAGGTTTCATAACATCCCAAAATAAGGAGTGATTATAAAATCCGCCGCCATTATTTCTAACGGCAGCATTATTCATATCTAAATTTGTAAGAATATCTTCAATAGATTTACTTTCTAATTCGGTTCCCGCAATAGCAGTATTTAAATTGTTTGTATAACCTTGGTGATGTTTAGTATGATGTATTTCCATGGTGCGTGCATCAATATGAGGCTCTAAAGCGTCATATGCGTATCCTAACTTAGGTAATTCAAAAGCCATAATTATTATGTTTTAATTAATTAATATTTAATTTCATTCAAATTTACGGATAAATGACCTCAATTAAAAATAATTAATTGTTATGAACTCATCGATAGTTTTTATCTTGTATGCAAATTACACGTTTTATGCAGCATAGTCCAGCTTTCTCTATTTATAATGCCTCTGCCGGCAGCGGAAAAACATACACGCTTGTAAAAGAATACCTTAAAATACTCCTTAGCTCAAAACAAAAAGAGCCTTTTAAAAATATTTTAGCCATTACATTTACCAACAAAGCCGTTGCTGAAATGAAAGCGCGTATTATTGATACATTAAAAGAGTTTTCCTCAAAATCTATTTTAGAGAACTCTAACAGTATGTTTGATGCGCTTTGTGATGAATTAAAAATGGATGCGATTTCACTTCATTTAAAATCACACAAACTTTTAGGTAGCATTATTCATAATTATGCGGCTTTTGATATTTCAACCATAGACGGTTTTACCCATAAAATAATAAGAACTTTTGCACACGACTTAAAACTGCCTTTTAATTTTGAAGTTGAATTAGACCAAGACAGTCTTTTAAATGAAGCTGTTGATAGCTTAATTTCTAAAGCCGGCATTGACAAAAACTTAACTAAGGTGTTGGTGGATTTTGCTATTGAAAAGGCTGATGATGATAAAAGTTGGGATGTGTCTTTTGATTTTAATAAGATTGCAAAGTTACTGGTTAATGAAAATGACATTCCATTTATTGAGATCTTAAAGGATAAGACTATTGAAGATTTTAATGCCCTTAAGGTTCTTTTAAAAAAACAGATTCAACATACAGAAACAAACATTATTGATACCGCCCAATCTACGTTAACTCTAATTGAAGCATGTGGATTAGAATTTAAAGATTTTTCAAGAAGTACACTTCCTAATCATTTTAAAAAAGCTTCTGAATTAGATTTAGATAGACTCTATGATAATAAGCTTGAAGAAAATATTATAGAGCGTACCGGTATTTACACAAAAACTTTAAATGCAGATTTAGCAAATACCATTGATTCTATTTTACCAGACATAGAAACGTTTTATAAAACCATGAAGTCTTTAGTGTATCATCTTAAATTTTTAAAAGCATTTTATAAAAACATCACGCCTCTGTCTGTTTTAAGCGCTATTAATAACGAACTAAAATCTATTAAAGAGGAGCAAAATAAAATGCTAATTTCTGAATTTAATACCATTATTAGCAACGAAATTAAAAATCAACCAACGCCTTTTATTTATGAGCGCATTGGAGAAAAATTTAAACATTATTTTATTGATGAATTTCAAGATACGTCTGTATTGCAATGGGAGAATTTAATTCCTTTAATTGACAACTCACTTTCATCAGAGCACGGAACCGTTATGCTAGTTGGCGATGCAAAACAAGCCATTTACCGTTGGCGAGGCGGAAAAGCAGAACAATTCATAAATTTGTTTAACGAGAAAGAAAATCCGTTTCAAATCAAGCCAAACGTTGATAATCTTCCAACCAACTACCGCAGTTACAAAGAGATTGTAAATTTTAATAATCTTTTTTTTAAGTTTATTGCCTCAACCGTGTTTAATAACAAAGACTATGAAAAGCTTTACAATAAGGCTTCGCAAAATAACCATGCAGAAAACGATGGCTATGTCAATATGTCCTTTTTAGAAATTACCAGAGACGATGATAAGGACAATCTTTATGCCTTAAAAGTGTTTGAAACCATTAAAACTTGCCTTAGTAATAACTTTAAACTTGAAGATATTTGTATTCTGGTAAGAAAGAAAAAAGAAGGCGTTGCTATTGCCAACTATTTAAGCCAAAATAACATTCCTATCATATCTTCAGAAACTTTACTGCTCAATAATTCTGAAGAAGTTCAATTTATAAACAACCTGTTAAGGCTTTTAATTCAACCTAAAAACAACGAAATAAAAGCAAGCGTATTAAGTTATTTAGCGGACTTGTTTCAAGTAAAAGATAAACATAATTTTTTTATCAATCATATTCATTTACCTGTAAATCAATTATTTAAAAGCTTTGCTGTTTTTGAAGTGTTTATTGAATCTTATTCATTATTACAACATTCGCTTTATGATTTAATAGAAACCATCATTAGGCAATTTCATTTAGTAAAAACGTCTGACGCCTACATTCAGTTTTATTTAGACATTGTTTTAGATTTTACTCAAAAAAAAGGTTCTGATATTTCTGGTTTTTTAGACTATTTTGAAAAGAAAAAAGAATCCTTGAGCATTGTGTCTCCTCAAGGACAAAATGCAGTTCAAATCATGACCATTCACAAATCTAAAGGGCTTGAGTTTCCGGTAGTTATTTTTCCATATGCCGATTTAGATATTTATTCAGAATTAGAGCCTAAAGAATGGTTTTCTTTAAATCATGAAACTTATAACGGGTTTTCCCATACCCTTTTAAACTATACTAAAGATTTTGAATACTTTGGAGATGAAGGGTTGCGTATTTTTAATCAGCATCAATCAGAACAAGAATTAGACAACATCAATCTGCTTTATGTAACCTTAACAAGAGCTATTGAGCAATTGTACATTATTTCAAAAAAGGAAATGTCTGCCAAAGGAGAGATTAGTGAGAAAAAATATTCGGGTTTGTTTATTAATTACTTGAAAAGCATTGGGTTGTGGAATGATATTGATGTGACTTACAGTTTTGGAACACAAGAAAAATCTCCCAAAGAACCAAAGACTCAAAAATTTATTTTGGAAGAGCAAGCGTTTCATTCTACCGCAAAAGAAGAGCATGCCATTAATATTGTAACAAGTTCAGGCTATTTATGGGATTCATATACAGAAGACGCTATTGAAAAGGGCAATCTTATTCATACCATCATGTCTAAGATTAAAACTAAACATGATATTGATTCTGTTTTAAATGAGTTTTTGGAGTCTTCAATCATTGATGAAGAACAAAGGGTAAAACTAAAAAAAATAATCTTGGAAATTGTAGAACATTCAAGGCTTATAGAGTGTTTTAATCCAGAACATATCATATACAATGAAAGAGATATTATTACAAAAGATGGTCAAATTTTAAGACCAGATAGAGTTGTTATAAATTCAAAAAACGACGTCATTATTTTAGATTATAAAACAGGCCAAGAAGATAAAAGTCATTTGCAACAATTAATAGGCTACCAAGATGTTTTAGAGTCCATGAACTTAAAAGTCATCAAAAAAATTCTTGTCTATATAAATGATACTATTACAATAAAAGAAATTTAACTTTGTAAAAAAAACCATGTACGGAAAACTGCAACAACATCTTCAGAAAGAACTAAAGACTATTGAACAAGAAGGCCTTTTTAAAAAAGAACGCATTATCACCTCGGCTCAAGGCGCTGAAATTACTTTAAACACCGGAGAAACCGTTTTAAATTTTTGTGCGAACAACTATTTAGGATTATCTTCTAACCCAGAGGTCATACAAGCCGCAAAAGATACTATGGATACGCATGGTTTTGGAATGTCATCCGTAAGATTTATTTGTGGTACACAAGATATTCACAAAGAGCTGGAGCAAAAGATTGCCAGTTTTTACCAAACAGAAGACACCATACTGTACGCCGCTGCTTTTGATGCAAATGGCGGTGTTTTTGAACCCTTGTTTGATGCCGAAGATGCTATAATATCAGATTCTTTAAATCATGCTTCTATAATTGATGGGGTAAGATTATGTAAAGCTGCAAGATACCGCTATGAAAACAGCAATATGGCTGATTTAGAAAAACAACTAATTTCTGCCAATAAAAATGGCGCGCGTTTCAAAATTATTGTAACCGATGGCGTTTTCTCTATGGATGGGTTGGTTGCACCACTTGACAAGATTTGTGATTTAGCAGACAAGTACGAAGCATTAGTGATGATAGATGAGTGCCATGCTGCAGGATTTATAGGAAAAACAGGCAGAGGAACTCTTGAAGAAAAAGGGGTTATGAACAGAATAGATATCATTACTGGAACATTAGGTAAAGCCTTAGGAGGCGCTATGGGTGGTTATACCACCGGGAAAAAAGAAATTATTGACATATTGCGTCAACGTTCCAGACCTTATCTGTTTTCGAATTCCCTAGCACCGGCCATAGTTGGAGCATCCATTAAAATTTTTGATATGCTAAGTAAGGATACAAGGTTAAGAGATACCTTAGAGTGGAATACCAATTATTTCAAAAAAGGAATAAAAGAAGCCGGTTTTGATATTATTGATGGCGATTCTGCCATTGTTCCAGTAATGCTATACGATGCTAAATTGTCACAAACCATGGCAAACATGCTTTTAAACGAAGGCATTTATGCGATAGGCTTCTTTTTTCCAGTAGTACCAAAAGGAAAGGCAAGAATTAGAGTACAATTATCGTCGTCTCACACAAAAACACATTTAGACAAGGCCATCCTTGCATTTACTAAGGTTGGAAAAGCTTTAAAAATCATATAAAATCTCTTTGAACTATTGACGATTATTAGGTTAAATCAATTTTTTTATATATTTGTCTTTGTTAATAACATTTAACAACTTACTTTTGTTTACAATTAACACTTAAAAATTAAACTTTTGAATATGAAAAATCTTAGCAGATTAATGTTCGCTATGTTGCTTGTACTTGGTTATAGCAACGCTAATGCGCAAGACAAAAACAACCCTTGGCAAATTACCATTGGGGCCAATGCAGTTGATGCTTTTCCTTCTGGAGATGGAGCTCCTTTTAGTGAAGGTATTTTTGATGAATATTTTAACGTGGGCGACCACTGGAATATTTTACCATCATTATCAACAATTTCCGTGTCGAAATACTTAAGTGACGGGTTCTCTTTTGGGGTAGCTGGATCAATTAACAAAATTAAAGACTGGGGAGATGCTTCAGTAGACGATTTATCATACTATGGTGTAGATGGAACCATTAAATATAGTTTTAGTGAAATTCTTAACTCTAACATTATTGAGCCTTATTTAGGTGTTGGTGGAGGTTACACTTGGGTTGATGAAATTGGAGCAGGAACACTAAACGGAACTTTAGGTTTCAATCTTTGGTTTACTGAAAATATTGGTTTTACCATTCAATCTTCTTACAAACACTCTTTTGAAGATTATTTACAAACACATTTCCAACATACTGCTGGTATATCTATCAAATTTGGTGGAACTGATACTGATGGTGATGGTATATATGACAAAGATGATGCTTGTCCAGATGTTGCTGGTTTAGAAGCATTCAACGGATGTCCAGACACAGATGGTGACGGTATTGAAGATGCCAAAGATGATTGTCCTAATGAAGCTGGTTTAGCTGAGTTTAATGGATGTCCTGATACTGATGGCGATGGCGTTGCTGATAAAAATGACAACTGCCCTACAGTTGCTGGTTTGAAAGCTTTAGCTGGTTGCCCAGATGCTGACGGTGATGGTGTAACAGATGCTGATGATGCTTGTCCAAGTGTTGCTGGTCCTGCTGCTAACAAAGGTTGTCCTTGGCCTGATACTGATGGTGACGGAGTTTTAGATAAAGACGATAAATGTCCAGATGTAAAAGGTACAGTTGCTAATAACGGTTGTCCAGAAGTTTCTGAAGAAGTTCAAAAAACTTTAAATGCTTATGCTAAAACGATCTTATTTGATACTGGTAAATCAAGCATTAAATCTCAATCTGAAGCTGTATTGGGTGATATCATTAAAATACTTAATGAGTATCCAAATGCTAAATTTACTGTAGAAGGTCATACTGATAGTGTTGGTAGCGATAAATTAAACCAAACATTATCTGAAGCAAGAGCGTTATCAGTTAAAGAATACTTAACTAAAAACGGTGTTGATGAATTCAGACTTTCAGCTATGGGTTATGGTGAATCTAAACCAATCGATACTAACAATACTAGTAAAGGTAAAGCTAACAACAGACGTGTTGAAATTAACTTAGCTAAATAATTTTATAAAAACTAAATAATAATAAGTTTAAAAACGCTTCGGATATCCGAAGCGTTTTTTATTTTTATACAATGGCTACTTTTATTTTTGATGTATTAAAAGATTTACAAAATAAACATGTAAATTTCTCTTCAATTACTTTTATTTTACCCAGTAGAAGATCTGGATTATTTTTAAAACATCAACTTTCTCAAGTTGTTCAGGAAACTATGTTTTCTCCTCATATCATAAGTATTGAGGACTTTGTTGAAGAACTATCATTGATTAAAACCATTTCTAACCCAGAACTCCTTTTTGAATTTTATAATACTTATACTCAATTAACGCCTATTGATGATATAGAACCATTTGAATCATTTTCAAAATGGGCACAAGTTTTACTTCAAGATTTTAATGAAATTGATAGATATCTTATTTCTCCTAAACATATTTTCAATTATTTAACGGCTATTAAAGAAACTGAAAATCTGCATTGGTCGCTGGAAGAAAATCAAACGAAATTTATTAAAAAGTATTTATCATTTTGGAATAGGTTACCTCTTTACTATGCACATTTTAAAGAACAGTTAGTGTCTAAAAAATTGGGATATCAAGGACTTGTTTACAGACAGGCTGTTGAAAATTTAGAAACGTACATTCAATCCAATCCAGAAAAGCAACATGTGTTTTTAGGTTTTAACGCCTTAAATAAATCCGAAGAAACGCTCATCCAGGAATTACTTCAAAACAATCTGGCCAATATTTATTGGGACATCGATGAGCAATTTATAAATAATGATATCCACGATGCTGGATTATTTACTAGGGCTCATAAAAATAATTGGAATTATTTTAAAAATAATCCTTTTCAATGGGTAACCAAAAACTATACAAAACATAAAAACATATCTGTTTACGGGATTCCTAAAAAAATTGGCCAAGCAAAATATATTGGTACTCTTTTAGAAACCTTGAAAACAGAAAATAATTCTTTAAATAATACGGCCGTAATTTTAGGCGACGAAGATTTATTAATTCCAGTTTTGAACTCTCTTCCAGCAAATATAGACGCGTTAAATATTACGATGGGTTTGCCTTTAAAATCAATTCCTTTAGCAACTTTATTTGAGCATTTATTTAAAATTCATAAAACTGCTTCAAACTCATTCTATTATAAAGATATTTTAAACTTAGTCTCTCACCCATTCATCAGACCTTTATTTTTCGTTAACGAGATAGACTACTCTTTAAAACTTACGGAGACTATTGAAAGCAATAACCTGATTTATTTAAGCGCAGAACGTGTTAAAGAAATTTCTGAAGAAACCCTTAACGAACTCATTGACAGTTTATTTTTAAACTGGAATACTTCCATTGATTTAGCTTTAAAAAACTGTTCAAACCTTATTTATACAATAAAATCCCATTTGGATATAAACAAAGCTTCCAACTTTATTTCATTAGAATATTTGTTTAGATTTAATGAATTATTTAATGAACTAAAAAGGCTGAATTTAAAATACCATCATATTAAAAACATGGCCTCTTTATACAGTATTTACAAAGAATTGTTAGGCTCAGAAACCTTAGATTTTAAAGGAGAACCTTTACAAGGACTTCAAATTATGGGCATGTTAGAATCTCGCGTTTTAGATTTTGAAACGGTTATCATTTCCTCTGTAAATGAAGGCATTCTTCCAGCGGGAAAAAGCCATCAATCTTTTATTCCTTTTGATGTTAAATTAGAAAACAAACTACCAACTTATAAAGAAAAGGACGCTGTTTATACCTATCATTTTTACAGACTTTTACAACGTGCTAAAAATATTTACATCTTATACAATACAGAAGCCGATGGGCTATCGGGTGCCGAAAAAAGTAGGTTTATTTCACAATTGGATATTGAAGGTCTTCATAAATTATCGCATCATATTGTTTCTCCCAAGGTGCCTGTAATAAATCAACCTTTAAATACTATTGAAAAAACACAAAATGTCATCGAGACTCTTATCAAAATTTCTGAAAAAGGGTTTTCACCATCATCACTAACCAATTACATTAGAAACCCTATTGACTTTTACTTTCAGAAAGTATTAAACATTCAAGACTATGATGATGCAGAAGAAACTGTTGCGGCGAATACCTTAGGAACCGTTATACACAATACTTTAGAAGATTTTTACAAACCATTAGTCAATACATTTTTAACGGTTGAAATCATCCAAACATTAAAATCCCAAATTGATAAAACCGTCACAAATCACTTTAAAAAAACCTATAAAGAAGGCGATATTGGCAAAGGCAAAAACCTGATTGTCTTTGAAATTGCAAAACGATACGTTTCAAATTTTTTAGATTTAGAAATCGCCGATTTAAAAGCAGGGAACCACATAAAAATAATGGCTATTGAAGCAGAGCATAAGGTACGCATCCCTATTCCAGAATTAAATTTTCCAGTACATATTACTGGAAAAATTGATAGAATAGACCAGTACAACGGTGTTACTAGAATTGTAGATTACAAATCGGGAAAAGTAGAGCAAACTGACGTGGAAATTGTACATTGGCAAGATATAGCCTCAGATTATAAAAAGTTCAGCAAAAGCTTCCAGATTCTGTCGTATGCCTATATGATGCATCAATCAGGAAACATCAAACTACCAGTTGAAGCAGGTATCATTTCTTTTAAGAATTTAAAATCGGGGTTTTTAAAATTTGCCAAAAAGGATAAAACAGGATCCTATGCTAAAAAAGATGTTTTAATAACAGAAGAAACACTCGATAGCTTTTCAAACCAACTCAAAAATCTTATTTTAGAAATCTGTAACCCAGAGATTCCTTTTACAGAAAAAGACGTTTAAATATGGATAAAAACAGCTTGGTTATTCAAGGAAAACATCATAAACCTATTTTAATTGACTTTCAATACATCTCTAATGGCTTACAAAAACCAATCATCATTTTTTGTCATGGATATAAGGGTTTTAAAGATTGGGGCGCATGGAATCTGATGGCTTTAACATTTGCTGAAGCTGGTTTTTGTTTTATTAAATTTAATTTCTCCCATAATGGTGGAACACTAAAAGAACCTATTGATTTTCCCGATTTAGAGGCCTTTGGAAACAATAATTACACGAAAGAACTAGATGATTTGGAAGCAGTTATTGATTGGGTTTTTAATAATAAAGGCTTTGAGAATGAAACAAATAAAAAGAACATAACATTAATAGGTCACAGTAGAGGATGCGGTATTGTTTCTATTAAAGCTGAAGAAGATAGCAGAATTAAAAAACTTATAACCTTAGCTGGGGTTAGTGATTATGGGGTTAGATTTCCAAAAGGAAACGCTTTTGAAGCATGGAAAAAAAATGGGGTTTATAAGGTGGAAAATGCCAGGACAAAACAGCAGATGCCACATTATTTCCAGTTTTATCAGGATTTTACTGAAAACGAAAAACGTTTAACCATAAAACGAGCGGTTTCAAACCTAAAAATTCCACATTTAATCATTCATGGAGATGCCGATACCAGCGTATCTATTGAAGAAGCAAAAAAACTTCATGAATGGAATCCAAACAGCACCCTAAAGATTATTAAAGATGCCAATCATGTTTTTGGTGCATCACACCCTTGGAAATCTTCTGAAACTCCACAGCATTTAAGTCAGGCCATTCAATCTATAATGCTCTTTTTAAGCTAAAATCTATACCACTAAAAAAAAAGGTTGCCTTAAAGCAATTCTTAAGCATAAATTTTAAAAAACTGTTTTCTGCTCATCCCTAATTTTCAGATTTGCTCAACAAAAAACTGCTTCTTTTTTTAAAAAAGATTCTTTAAAACGCAACCATTTTGCTTAAAAAGCATCTTTCCATAAAACTTACTTATGAAAAAAGTTTATGTGCCTGTATTTGCCTTATGCCTTGTTTTTATGGCATTTCAATGTGAAGATGACATTCATTTAACTCAGGAACAAGAAGCGTTGGAATTAAATACTTTAAAACAAACTATTGATGATTTAGCCTCTCAACCTCTTTGCAACGAATCTACAGAATGTAACTATATCGCTTTTGGAAGCAAACCCTGTGGTGGCCCTTGGGGTTATTTAATATATTCCACCGCTATTGATGAAGAAAAACTCATCATGCTAGTTGAGGAATACAACCAAAAACAAGATGCTTTCAATAAAAAATGGGATGTGGTTTCAGATTGCTCAGTAGCTTTACCTCCTACAAACATAAATTGTGAAAATAACACCTGCATTGCTGTTTATCAAAACTAAGTTTTTCCTTATTTTTGGGGCATGCGAAAACTGTTGGCTTACCCTTTAACTATTTTACATTTACTGTGTTTTTTTATAACATTAGTCATTTTTCATCCTATTCAGTGGCTATGTTTTAACCTTTCTGGCTATCAGGCACATAAAAAAAGCGTTGATATTTTGCAATGGTGTTTAATGCGTTGCGCCAATATATTAGGGACTCGGTTTACATTTACTAACCCTCATAACATAGAGACCAACCAACCTTTAATTATTGTTTCAAATCATCAAAGTTTGCATGATATATATCCTATTACATGGTATATGCGAAAACATCATCCAAAATTTATTAGTAAAATTGAATTAGGAAAAGGAATTCCTAGTGTATCTTATAATTTACGTCATGGTGGCGCTGCTTTAATTGACAGAAAAAACCCAAGGCAATCACTACCTACGCTTATGAAATTTGGTGAGTATATTGAAGAAAATAAACGTTCCGCCGTTATTTTTCCCGAAGGCACAAGAAGTAAAAATGGCGAACCAAAGCCTTTTCAAACTAAAGGATTGGACATTTTATTCAAAAAAATTCCTTCTGCTGTTATTGTTCCCATCTCTATAAATAACTCATGGAAAATGTATCAATATGGCAAATTTCCTATGGGAATAGGTTCACATATTACCTTTACGGTACATAAGCCCTTAAAATTGTCTACCTTTGCAGATAAAGAAGCCCTTATTAAAACGATTGAAACAACCATTAAAAATAATATTCATCCCTAAAAAATAACTATGTCTTTAAAGAATGTTCGTTTAGAAGTCATGCAGTTTTTGGAAAAAGACGTTGAAGCTTTAATAGAAAAATACCTGATCCCCATAGAAAAAATATGGCAACCCACAGATTTTTTACCTAATTCTGAAGGCCATACTTTTTTTGAAGACGTTAAAGAAATCCGTGAATTATCAAAAGAACTACCATACGATTTTTGGGTGGTTTTAGTAGGTGATATGATTACAGAAGAAGCGTTACCAACCTACGAATCTTGGTTGATGGATGTTGAAGGCGTAGACAATGTAGATAAAACGAATGCTTGGGCTAAATGGGTTCGTCATTGGACCGCTGAAGAAAACAGACATGGCGACGTGCTTAATAAATACTTGTATTTATCTGGCAGAGTTAATATGAAAGAAATTGAAAAAACCACACAATATTTAATAGCAGATGGTTTTGATATTGGAACTGATAAAGATCCGTATAAAAACTTTGTTTACACCAGTTTTCAAGAATTAGCAACCTATATTTCTCACAACAGAGTGGCTAAAATTGCGACTCAAAGTGGAAATAAACAGCTAGGAAAGATGTGTAAAATCATTTCAGGTGATGAAATGAGGCACCATAATGCTTATTCTGAATTTGTAGAACGTATTTTTAAAGTAGATCCTAGTCAAATGATGATGGCTTTTCATTATATGATGAAACAAAAAATTACCATGCCCGCTCATTTTTTAAGAGAATCTGGAAACAAAATAAGCACCGCTTTTGAAGAGTTTTCAAACACGGCTCAGCGTATTGGTGTTTATACCTCTAGAGATTATATTGAAATTCTAGAAAAACTAATGGTCCGTTGGGAAATTGACAAAATCAATAACCTAACCGATGAAGCTGAAAAAGCCAGAGAATACTTAATGAAACTACCTGAAAGAATGTTACGATTAGCAGATAGAATGAAAATACCTGAAAATTCATTTCAATTTAAATGGGTTGAACCAGCTAAATTAAAATTATAGATTTTAGATAAATAATAAACTAATTCCTTTTGTTTCAAGAGGAATTTTTATTTTAGGGAATGCTAACTAAAGAAGAACACATTTCAAAAACCATCGCATTTGTAAAGCATCAATTAATCAATGCCGAAGGTGGACATGACTGGTTTCATATTGAACGTGTTTACAACAATGCCTTGTTGATTTCAAAAACTGAACCCGTAGATGACTTTGTTGTAGCCTTAGCAGCCTTACTTCATGATATTGCCGATAGTAAATTCCATGATGGAAACGAAACCATTGGGCCTAAAATAGCTCGTGAATTTTTATTCAAATTAAATGTAGATTCCTCTATAATGGAGCATGTCATTAATATTATAGAGAACATCTCATTTAAAGGCGGCCATGAAGTACCAACATTTCATTCAGCAGAATTAGCCGTTGTTCAAGATGCCGACAGACTAGATGCTATGGGAGCTATTGGTATTGCCCGTTGTTTTAATTATGGTGGTTTTAAAAATCGTCAGCTTTACAATCCTGAAATACCACCAAATCTTGGCATGAATAAAGAAGAATACAAAGCTTCAAATGCTCCAACCATTAATCATTTTTATGAAAAGCTGTTGCTATTAAAAGATAAAATGAATACCAAAACAGCAAAAAAAATTGCTTTAGAAAGACACCAATATATGGAAACCTTCCTAAAACAATTTTATAAAGAATGGAACGGACTTTATTAACTTGCTAACAAAGGTTGTTCCATTATTTTTTTAATTTCCTTTCTATAGTTTGAAGCACTTTTTCCTGTAACCTCATTAAATTGTTTATTAAAATGAGAGAAATTGTTAAATCCGCACTCAAAACAAATATCGGCAATACTTAATTGGCTTTCATTTAACAACTTAGTGGCGTGAACAACTCTGTATTCATTTACCAGTTCTGTAAATGTTTTTCCTGTGGTCTTTTTAAAGAATCTGCAAAATGCTGGAACGGTCATGCTTACTTTATCTGAGATTTCTTCCAAGCTTATATGCCTCTTAAAATTATTGTTTACAAACTTAAAGATGGTATCAATCTTTGAGCTGTCTTGTGGCTTGGTTTCAAAAGCAAATCCATCGGCGTTTAATAAGGTATAATCTTCAGACTCTGCCAAGTCGTTTAAAACCTCCAGAAGCTTTAAAATTCTTTCAAAGCCTTCTAAATCAGGTAGTTTTTCAATTTTTGGACCCACTACTTTTTTTGCTTCAGGTTTAAATAACAAGCCGCTTTTTGCACGTTCAAATAGCGATGCTATTTTAGCCATTTCTGGTGTATTAAAAAACCCTTCTCCCAAGAAATCAGATTTAAACTGTACTACCGTTTCTGTACCATTGGCAGTAAGTCTGTCTGTAAATCCATTATGTGGAAGATTAGATCCTAATAATATAAGCTGGCTATTGTTAAAATATGATAAGTGGTTTCCAATATGTCTTTTTCCTTTGCCTTTATTAACATAGACCAACTCCAATTCTGGGTGGAAATGCCAAAAAGCAAAATTATTTTCCCTTTTTTCGGTATGTTGCTTAACTACTAAGGAACTACCAAAGCCAGGGCTAACTTTTTCAAATGTAGGTTTCTTATTAAGCATAATTAATTTTTAAACAAATTTACAATATTTCTATCTGAAAAAATATATTCTATTAACATAAATGTATGCTATTTTACCTTAACATATAATTAACTTTAATTTTACAGTTAAAATAACACACAAATTGATTAAAATGGATGTTTTTTAAGGTCTTAATCGGTTATACATTTGTCCTGTTGAACGTTAAAAAAAATCCAAATCATGAAAAAAGTAATTAAAAACAGTATAATAATGGTAGCCATGTGTACTGCCTTATTAAGTAATGCCAATGAAGGTTCGTCTTTTATTCCTAAAAAAGATAGCAATATTGCTAAAACCACATTAACCTTAACAGATGTTAAAGAAGGTCAAAGACTCATTATAAAAGACTTAAATGGTTTTATTTTATATAAAGAGTTTATAAAAGAATCTGGTTTATATTCAAAAGTTTTTGATTTAACAGATCTACCGGACGGAGATTATTTCTTTGAACATGAAAAAGACTTAGAAATAAAAACGATTCCTTTTAGTGTAAAATCTAATACGGTAACTTTTGAAAAAGATAAAACAATAACCCTTTACAAGCCTTATGTTGTTTTAAAAAAGAATACCATATATATGAATAAACTAGCTCTAAATGATGCGTCTTTAGATTTAACTATTCATTATGTAGGTTATAATGGTGGCAAAGAATTGATTTACTCCGAAACCATTAAAAACACAAAAAGTATTGAACGAGCCTATAAACTTATGAAAAGCAATAAAGGAAATTACATCGTTACAATCCATTCAGACAACAGAACGTACTATGAGTATTTTACGTTATAATTAAATTAAATAATCTATCATCTTTATAATTAGAGCCTCAATGGAGGCTCTTTTTTTATTTGTTCCTTTAGGTATTCATTAAAAACCAGCCTTTTAAGCAAAAAATAGTATTCAAGATATATTTAAATTTAACATAAATATGTTCTATATTATCTTAACATTAAATTAACATATAGCGCATTGATAATATAGCACATAAATCAGTCAAAATGGTTGTTTTGCCTATAGCATATCAGTTATACATTTGCCTTGTAAAACGTTACAAAAACCCCAATTATGAAAAATAGAAAAATTACATTAAGAAAAAGTATCCTAGTAGCTCTCATATTTACAGCTATGATTGGTAATGCAACCAATGAATTAAATAACGATCCTAAAAACAGAATAAAGAAAACAACCTTTTCTTTAAACCATGTAAAAACAGGAAATCAATTAAAAATAAAAGATTTAAACGGAATCATTCTTTATAAAGAAGACATTAAAACCTCTGGAACCTATTCTAAAGGCTTTGATTTAACCTCTTTACCAAATGAATCTTATGTATTTGAGCTTGAAAAAGATTTAGAAATTAAATCATTTCCATTTACAGTAACTTCTCAAACCGTTGTATTTGAAAAAGAAGAAACAATCATTCATAAACCTTTTGTTACTGTAAAAGACAACTATATTTATGTTTCTAAATTAGCTTTAAATGAAGAGCCTTTAGATATAAAAATATACTACCAAGAGGCATCAGACCTTATTTATTCTGAAAAAGTTGAAAACACAAAAAACATTCAAAAAATTTATAAGCTAAAATCAACTGCCAAAGGCGATTATAAAATTGTTTTAACTTCAAACGGAAGAGAATATTACGAAAGCATAACATTATAATACTTAATGTTTCACACTTAGTTTAGTTTGTTTAAAAGGTAAGTATTAGCGATAATCTTACCTTTTTATTATTTCTTTTTAAAATTAAAAACTTGTTTTATGGAAGCAATCCTTACCTTATTTGAAAACACTTTAATACTAAAGAGTCCTTTTAAACTTAGTTTTAGAAGTTCTTATAGTCATTATAAACTTAAACGATTATTATTAAATACTATCTGGGGCTTAATCAATATATTCATGATAGTGTTTGCAATTCAAAACATGATTGAATCGCATTTTGAAATGCTATGGATAGTACCATTAATAATTTATGTCTTAAGCTACTGGATTATTTCATCTATGTTGATAGACACACTTATTGGTGATGAAATTGACAATCAATTATCTAAATAAAATATTATAATGTTATTTTAAACTTATTAAAATATTGAATTTTATTGGATGATAAAATAGCATATAAATACATCAATATGGATGTTTTAAACATTTAGTAAGCAAAGTATCTTTACTAAGAATTTTTGAGTTGATAAAACACATCAGATATACATGATGTATTAATTAGTTTAGTTTGTTTTTAAAGAAGTCGCCTAAAGTTATTTTAGGCGATTTTTTTATGTTCTATTCAATCAAAGACGATGTAAATCAGCTAATCGTACTTATTTAACAATGAAGTGGCCCCCGAATGTACTAAGAAGAATTATCTAACCCCATTTAAGATGTTTTATAGTTGATTTTAAAAAAAATGAAAAGATTTTTTTATAATTAAGCACACAATCATTTTAACCATTAAGAGCATTGGCACCACCAACGATTTCTAAAATCTCATTGGTAATAGCCGCTTGTCGCGCTTTATTATAGGTTAACTTAAGTTGGTCTCTTAATTCGGTTGCATTATCTGTGGCTTTATGCATGGCGGTCATACGCGCTCCATGCTCACTGGCAAAAGAATCTCTAATACCTTTATATAGTTGAGTTTTTAATGACTTTGGAATTAATTGCTCAACGATTTCTACTTTTGAAGGTTCAAAAATATAGTCTAAATTTACATGAGCATTATTTTGAATGGGAACAATTGGCAAAAACTGTTCAGTCATTACTTCTTGAGTTGCGGCATTTTTAAACTTATTGTAAACAATGTCTATTTTATCAAACTCTCCAGAAACAAACTTCTCCATTAATGTTTCGGCAACTTCTGCAACATTATCAAATGTTAAATCATCAAAAAGCGTGCTCTTGTTTGCAATAACCATGCTTTTCTTCATAAAAGCATCATTCCCTTTTTTCCCTATGGCGAAAATGGATACTTTTTTTCCAGCATAATCATAATCAACCAAGCTTTGAGTTTGTTTAATAATGTTAGAATTAAAAGCACCACATAAGCCTCTATTTGATGTAATAGGAACAATTAATACTTTTTTAACGTCTCTTTGAATTGAATATTTGCTCCCAGAATCTGCATCTAAAGTTGCACTTAAACTTTGTAAAAGTTCGGTTAACTTATTAGCATAAGGACGCATAGCGGTAATAGCATCTTGTGCTTTCTTTAACTTTGCAGCAGATACCATTTTCATGGCACTGGTAATCTGCATGGTAGAGGATACCGATGCTATTCTGCTACGTATTTCTTTTAAGTTTGCCATAGTTTAGTTGTTAGTATTGAGTATTCAGTAGCAAGTTTAAAAAACTCACTACTCAATACTAAAATCTAATTATGCTTTATATTTACTTGATAAATCTTTAGCCACAGCTGTCAATGTATCTGTAACTTCATCCGTTAATTTTCCTGCTTTTAAATCTGCCAACACATTGGTATGTTTGGCTCTTAAGAATTCTAAATAATCTCTTTCAAACTCTTTTATTTTTTCAACAGGTACATCTCTTAATAAGTTTTTAGATCCTGCAAAAATAATAGCCACTTGATCTTCAACTTTAAAAGGATCGTTTTGGGCTTGTTTTAAAATCTCAACGTTACGTTTTCCCTTTTCAATGACGTTTAAGGTTACCGCATCCAGGTCTGAACCAAACTTGGCAAAGGCTTCTAACTCACGATATTGAGCTTGATCCAATTTTAAAGTACCAGCTACTTTTTTCATAGATTTAATTTGGGCATTACCACCAACACGAGATACAGAAATACCTACGTTAATAGCTGGACGAACACCAGAGTTAAATAAATCGCCATCTAAGAAAATTTGTCCGTCAGTAATAGAAATTACGTTTGTTGGAATATATGCCGAAACGTCACCAGCTTGAGTTTCAATAATAGGTAATGCCGTTAATGAACCACCACCTTTAACTAGAGGTTTTAAGGACTCTGGTAAATCGTTCATGTTTTTAGCAATGGCATCGTCATTAATAATTTTTGCAGAACGCTCTAATAAACGAGAATGTAAATAGAACACGTCTCCTGGATACGCCTCACGTCCTGGTGGACGTCGTAATAATAAAGACACTTCACGATATGCTACTGCTTGTTTAGATAAATCATCATAAATGATTAATGCTGGTCGACCAGAATCTCTAAAATACTCTCCAATGGCGGCTCCTGCCATAGGTGCATATACCTGCATTGGTGCAGGGTCTGATGCATTTGCAGCAACAATAGTTGTATACGCTAAAGCGCCTCTGTCTTCTAAAGTTTTTGCAATGTTGGCAACGGTTGATGCTTTTTGACCAATAGCTACATATATACAATATACAGGTTTTCCTGCATCGTAAAATTCTTTTTGATTTAAGATGGTATCAATACAAACGGTTGTTTTACCGGTTTGACGGTCGCCTATAACCAATTCACGTTGTCCGCGTCCAACAGGAATCATGGCATCAATAGATTTGATACCTGTTTGTAATGGCTCTGTTACTGGCTCACGGAAAATAACACCAGGTGCTTTGCGTTCTAGAGGCATTTCATATGTTTTACCAGCTATTGGTCCTTTTCCATCAATAGGACTTCCTAAGGTATCAACAACACGTCCTACAATGCCTTCACCTACGTTAATGGAAGCAATTCGGCCTGTTCGTTTTACTGTTGAACCTTCTTTAACACCTACTGAAGGGCCTAATAATACAATACCAACGTTATCTTCTTCAAGGTTAAGTACAATACCTTCTAAACCTCCTGTAAATTCAACTAACTCACCGTACTGAACATTTGAAAGCCCATAAGCACGAACAATACCATCACCAACAGTTAACACTGTTCCTACTTCGTCTAATGAAGCTGAGGCATCAAATCCTGCAAGTTGTTGTTTTAAGATTGCTGATACTTCAGCTGGTTTTACTTCTGCCATCTTATTTTAGTTTAATGTAAATTCTCTTTTTAATTTATTAAGCTTATTGGAGATGCTTGCATTATATTGTTTGTCCCCAACTCTTAAGATGAAGCCTCCTATGATACTTTCATCTACTATGTTTTCTAGTGTCACTTCCTTATTGGTAAGCTCTCTGACTTTATCCAATACTTTTGCTTCCAACTCTTTGGTCATTGGAATTGCAGTCGTTACTTTTGCCTTTTCTTTTCCATTAACTGCATCAAACAAAACACTGTATTGAATAGCAATCTCTGGTAAAATATCAACTCTTTTATTGGTTATTAATACATCAAACAAATCTGTGCTAATGCTATTTAATTTAGGAAATATTTTAAGTAAAACGGCCTTTTTTACTTCAGCCTTAATAACAGCATTTGTAAGCACGTCGTTTAACTCAATGTTTTCAGACATGGTATTAGCCATTAACTTCATGTCGTTATTAACAGATTCAGCACTTTTTTTATCGGTTGCCAAACTCAATATTGCTTTTGCGTAACGTATCGCTGCTCTTGCTCCTGACATATTTTTAGACTTTAGATTTCAAACGTTAAATACCTAACGCTCTTTAAAGTAATTTATACTTTTAATTTAATTTTGCTTCGCCTAACATAGACTCCACTAATTTTGTTTGTTTGTCTTTGTTAGATAATTCTTCACGAACTACTTTTTCTGCTATTTCAATGGATAAACTGGCTACCTGAGCTTTTAATTCAGCAATGGCCGCTTTCTTTTCAGACTCAATAGATGCTTGAGCCTGAGAAATCATCTTTCCGGCAGCTTCTTTTGCTTCTTCTTTGGCATCTTCAATCATTTTGTTTTTTATGTCGCGCGCATCTTTTAACATCGCTTCACGCTCAACCCTAGCTTCTTTTAACAATTTTTGATTATCTGCCTGAAGATTTTGCATCTCTAATTTTGCCTTTTCAGCAGATTCCAATGCATTTTTAATACCTTCTTCCCTATCGTTAACCGAATCTAAAATAGGCTTCCATGCAAACTTTTTTAATAAAAACACCAGTGCTAAAAAAAGCACGGTTTGCCAAAAAAACAATCCTAATGAAAAACCACCAAATAATTCTTCCATAATACTTTATATTTCTGTAATAAACTTAGTTTAATTAAAAAGAACAGCTATAACCAACCGTTATAACTGTTCTTAAGTTGTTTAAACTGCGAATAACGCAGCAAATCCAATACCTTCAATCAACGCTGCTGCAATAAGCATAGCTGTTCGAATTTTTCCTGTAGCTTCAGGTTGACGAGCGATTGCTTCCATAGCAGAACCACCGATTCTACCAATACCAATACCTGCTCCAATAACTACTAAACCTGCTCCTACGATTGCTGGAATCTCCATAAATATATATAATTAAAAATTAAACATTCAATTTGTTAATGTGCCTCTTCATGATGGTGCTCTTCAACCGCCATACCAAAGTATAATGCAGAAAGTACCGTAAAAATATAGGCCTGTAAAGCGGCTACCAACAACTCTAATATTCCTAATACAAACGCTAATAACAACGACAATGAACTACCAATCCAACTATTGAAAACGAACATCATTCCAATAATACTCATGAGTACAATATGCCCCGCAGTAATGTTGGCATACAAACGAATCATTAAAGCGAATGGTTTAATGAACGTTCCTAATAATTCTATGGGTGCTAAAATTATTTTCATAGGAACAGGAACTCCTGGCATCCAGAAAATATGCTTCCAGTAATTCTTATTTCCTGAAAAAGTTGTGATTAAATACGTAATGATAGCCAAACAAAAGGTTACGGCAATATTATTTGTTAGGTTCATACCTATGGGCGTTAATCCGAACAAGTTGACAATCCAAACAAAGAAAAACACGGTTAACAAATAACTCATGTATCTTCTGTAATGCTTCTCTCCGATATTAGGAATTGCTATTTCATCACGAACATACAAAACTATAGGTTCTAAGAAACGCCCCATACCTTTTGGCATGCCGTTATTGCTTTTATATGATTTTGCCATTCTGCTAAACATAAAAAACAAGAGGGCAAACACCATGAAAATCAAAGTAACATTTTTAGTAATTGAAAAATCTAATGGTTTTTGATTAGTTGCATGATGTTGTTCATCTAAAACAATGTCTCCTTCTTTGCCATCAACTTTATAAATTTTTGAATGATGAACCTTGTAATAATTGCCATTTACTTCTGCAACCTCTTCTCCATGATGAAATTTTGATGAGGAAAACACCTGTAATCCATTATCCCATAAAATAACTGGTAATGGAAATCCAAAATACTTATGCTCTCCAGAATCATTAACCCAAGAAAATAATCCAAAATCATAAGAATCTTGCAGATGGTGTTGAATGTATTCCTTTATTTCTGTCTTTAAATCAGTTTTTGGCTCCTCCATGGAGTGCGTTTCTGAATGCCCTTCTTGCCCATAAGACATAAGGGTTAATAAAAACAATAATAATGTAATTGGTTTTAAAGTTGTTTTTCTTGGCATATCACTCCGATAATAGTGGCTTAAAAATCGCTGCAAAGGTATGTTTTTATCTCAAAAACAAAAACAAATTTATATTTTATTTATATGGCCTTTGGGTTACAGTATATCAAGGAAGTACTCACAGTTTATTTAACCATTTACTTAAGCTAATTGTTTCTAAGATTAAACCTAATGCATATGGCACAAAAAAGGACGCAAATTCTAAGTTGGAAATACTATGGTCTTGCTTATAAAAAGGGTAAAAAACAATAAAAAATACGGCAAATTTTAAAAAACTCCCTGCTAAAAACAAAAACCCTAATTGCGTTTTGTATTTGTTTTTTAGAAGATAAAGGCTTCCAAATACAACCATAATTAAGATTAAATTTATAATGTATGACAGTATTATTTTGTTATCAAACAATGGCAGATGTAATACTTTTAAAACACCCACGTGCATAAAAAAAGCAAAGAAAAAGAGAATGATTGCTTTAACAGTAAATTCTGAAAAAGGGTTGCGCATCAATATTTAATTCTGTTCACTTGTTTGATTACAACGTATAAAGAAATCCCAACACCTAAAAGCGTCATTATTATTAGGTATCCTTTATTACCATCATTAAACTTGTTGTCAAGCCATTTTCCTAAAAGTACAAATAGATAAATTGTAACACCCATTTGAATAGCAATCCCAGATAAGACGGCTACATTTTTAAGCGGTTTTTCCGGTTTCCTGTTCTCTTTGTTGTCCACCTTTATTCATTTCTTTAACGGTTCCTTTCATAACACAGGTTACATTGAATGTAGCGCCAGGTTCTACCGCCAATTTTCCAACAACAACTTCACCTTCAATATGAGCGGTTGATTTTAATGTTAAAGTTCCTGATAAGGCTAACTTTCCTGAAAACTTTCCTTCAAAATGGGCATCTGTACCTTGTAAAGATCCTTTAATAAAGCCAGATTTACCAACCACTACTTTTCCAGTGGTTTTTATGTTTCCTTCTATTTGTCCATCTATTCTAAAATCGCCTTCACTATTAAAATCACCAGTGATTTTGGTGCCTTGGGCAACAATGTTTTGACTTGATTTAATGTCTTCCATGGGTTTCGTTTTTTTGTTATCCGAGAACATATGACTGCTGTTAATTTAATGATTGTCTGTATTTAAATACGCTTCTAAATTTTTGTGAATTTGAACCGTTTGATAATTGGGCGAAGAAATGACGAAAAAAGATTTTTTTATTTTCTTTTTGTCTTCTTTAGTAAATAATTGATCAAAGGTTTTTGCAACGACGCTGTTTTTTAAACCATGAACTAACACAAGCTTGGTGTTAGGGTTATAAACATCTACAGAGGTTGATAAATTATAATATTTGATAGTCTTTAAAACTTTATCTAAGGTGTCTTTAAAGGTGTTAATTTCTGTAGCTTCTGCGTTTTCAAATTTAAAAACCACGTTGTAATTATTGGCTACGCTGTCTGCAACAAACGTGTTGTTTTCAAGTTTGGGTAACACATTTGTTTCTATGTCTTGTGCCTTTTGTCCTTCTGGTGTGTTGGCATAGGTAATGGCTACATAGTTAATAGCTTTACTGTAGGGTTCAAAACCTAGTAACCGTCCAGTAGCTGTTGCTTTTAAAAGTTCTAATTTTGAAACTATGGGTTCGCCATCAAAAATATTTATATAGTTCTCACACTTGGATATAACCTCATCATATTCTTGATTTTCATGCTGTTTATAAATACTTTCATAGATGCTTTCTGGGCTATTTTCATCATGAACCGTTACCAATTCTGGGTTGCTTAAAATAGTGGCATAACGCGATTCTGGGAAATTTGAAACAATATCGTTTTTAGCAATATCGGCTTCGTCTGGCTGTCCTAAAAGTGAATAGATTTTATACAGGTTATATTTTGATGGCAATATTAACCGTTCTTCTGGGTTACTTTTAAGAACCATTTCAAACTTGCTTTTGGCGAGTTCGTATTCTTTAAACTTTTCTTTGTAAATCAACCCTAATTGATAGTAAGCAAAATTTCGCTCTTTTGAAATACTGTCAATGGTTTTGGGCTCAACTGGAATTTTAGAAATGTAGTATTTCGGGTCATAAAGCTCATCTTCAGAGGCATCGGCAAATATTTCATTGTCTAAAACACTTTTATTGGTGTTTGATTTTACTTTGCTGGACCATCGCCAATCGTCTTCCAAAGTTCTATTTCCCCATACTTTAACAAATTCATTTTTACCATAAGCCACGGTGGTTGGGTTGTAAAAATAAAATAAATCGCTTTGATTAGGTAAACCGCCTCTTGGAGCTATGGCATTTGAACCTTGTATGGTATTGTTTACGGTTATTAAACCGTTGTTTCTTGCTGATATTTCTTGTTGTTTCTTTTCTTCGTCAGCCTTTACTTTTAATTTTTCAATGATCGTTTCAAAAAAAGCAATCCTGTCTGCTTCGGGCAAATTAACTAAGTTTAAAATACTATCATTAACTTGAGCAATGGCTTCATAATAAATAACATCTTGCAGATTGTCTCTTTTGCGTTTTATAATACGGTATGGTTTTGAATTAAGCGTTAGGTTATTGAGTGTACTATCGTAATAAGCACCTGCTTCTTTATAAATTGAATTTTCAAAGTTTATATCACCTAGTATTTGATAGTTTCTGGCTTTTAGTTCATTATCTCTAGACTCTGTTCTTAATGATTTGTTGTAATAAGAAACGGCAGAATATTCTGAATTGGTTTTTAAATAAAATGTACCTATTTGGTGATAAATTTTATCTAAAAAAGGTCTGTTTTCTCTGTTCTCTTCAAGCTCGTTTAACAACTCCTGGCACGCTAATTTATCGCCATTTTGATAATCGAAGTTTTTAATTTTTTCAAGCTGAGCCGTGATTAAATAGATACGTGGTATTTTACGATTCAATTCAATAACCTTACTAAAGGCAATGTTGGCGCTGTCTTTATATCCTAAGGTGTTATAGAGTTGCCCTTGTATAAAACGATATCTACCACGTTCTTCATTGTTTTTTGTGTTATTTGAAGCCATTTCCAATTGCGTGATGGCACTATCAATAGATTTTGTATTTAAATAGGCCTGAGCCAACATGGCGGATGCATCTGCTAAATCCTGACCTGAAATATCTTGCTGTTCTAATAGCCTTTTTAAGTTTTTAATGGCGAGTTCATCATTGTCTAAACGGATATTGGTTTTTTCTCTCCAAATTTTAGCCTGATTGATTTTATCGCTAGCAGGATATTTGTAGAGGATGTAGTTAAATGCTTCTAAAGCTGGTACAAAACGCTGGTCAAAATATCTGGCTTTTCCCAAGAGCAAATAAGCTTCATCTATTTGAGGGTTTTTTTCTTTTCCTTGAATGTTAATGCTATGCTTTTGAATGGCTTTTACCGCTTTTTCTTCGGCCCTGTTAAACTTTTCGTTTTTTGATTGCCCAGGAAGTATAATTTCGTCATTAATTTGCATGCGCTCTATGGGTAAAACATCCCAATAATTATCGCTGTAAGCATCGTTTAGCGTTTTTCTGCCTTCTTCTAAAGCTACATATCCATTATAAAGTGTATTATATTCTGCTGTAACCGCATGAAAATTTCGGTTGATAAACTTGTCTTTTTTTCGTGAACAGCTTATCACAAAAAATGAGGATATTACTACGAGGAGTATGACTTTGAAAGATGTTTTCAATACCTGTTAATTTAGTCTAATACATAACTTTAATCTCTTGCATATATTATGCAAAAAGGTAAAAATAAGCATCTTTTTTGATTAACGAATCATAAAGAAACGACTTTTGGATTAACTGTTAGCCTGCAAAATGCGCTTCTAGTTCTTTTAAGGTTGCTGCGTTAGTTGCAAGGTCTTTAATGATGTCTCCTTTTTCAAGCACCACAATGCGTTCGCAAACATCGGTAACGTGCATTAAATCATGACTAGAAATAAGCACCGTAACGCCTTTTGTTTCGGCCAGATTTTTAATGATTTGTTTTAATCTAATCTGTGTTGTTGGGTCTAAATTAGCAAAAGGCTCGTCTAAAACAATAACTTCTGGATTGCCTATTAAAGCGGCAACAATGCCCACTTTTTTCTGGTTTCCTTTACTTAAATCGCGTAAATATTTTTTCTGGTTTAAAATTTCGCCATGAAAGAAATCTTCAAATTGTGCTAATAATGCATCAACATCGGCCTTGTTTTGATGTCGCAATTCGCCAATAAAATAGAAATATTCCTCGGCGGTTAAATACCCGATTAAAAAACTTTCATCAATAAAGGACGATGTAAAAGGTTTCCAGTCTTCGCTTTCGTGAACCAAAATACCGTTATTTTTTATATGCCCAGATGTTGGCTGGATTAAATCTAAAAGCAAGCTAAAAAAGGTGGTTTTTCCAGCACCATTGTTCCCCACCAAACCAAAGCTTTGTCCTTTTGGAATATCAAGCGATTCCATGTTTAAAACAAGATTGTTGTTATATTTTTTAGAAAGATTTGATGTTGTTATCATAACTTAAAGAAATTTAATGACTGGTTCATTTATTTTCAGCAAAAGCTGCAATGGTTTTATACTTACCTTTTTGATAGAGCTTTTCTATCTGATTTAAAAAGAAATTTCTAAAAACAATACCTAAAACTCCGCTTAAGGCTAAAACAAGAAGCCCAACTTCAAAATTTACAAGCTTATAAGGCACATAAAACAATAGCATTGGAAGGCCTAGTTTTGGTAATGCAATAAGCATTTGTGTTGGGTTAAACCCATTGGTATTGCTAAAGGCTTTTGCTTTTACATTTAATTCAATAGGAACTCTGTTTAAAGCACCGCCAAATAAGGTTATAAAGGAGTTTAAGCCTATGTTAAATAAAGCTCCCGCGGCAATCATGCCAAATATTTTCCATCCAAAATATAAATAAGGGGTGCTTAACACAAAGGATATTGCCACCGCAACTACCATTAAATACCATTTAGATTCTAAATATTTTTTATAAGGAATGTTTTGGCTCATAAGCAGTTTATAGTATTCGCTATCCCAAGAAGGCACTAATTGTCCGAAAGTCATTAAAAAACCGCCCGTTACAAACATAGATGCAAAGGCTAAAAAAGCTGGCATTTTTTGATACGCTTCTTGCGTGTAAAATATCAATCCATAAAATAAAAATAAAAAGGACATCATTAACACTTGTTTTGGTCTGGCATTACGAAGAATTAAACGTACGTCGTTTTTAAGAAAAATGGCAATACTTCCAAAACGATTCATCCAAGATAAATCCATGTTGTTTACTTTTTCTGCTTTTTTAGAAATGGTCCCATCTAAATAAAATCCTTTTTTAATGGCATTAAAATTTATTTTATAAAGCGTAAGCGTTAAAACTATGGGGATTATAACCAAATATGGGTGATTGTATAAGGTATTGAAGGCAAAACCAATAGGTTCAGACACTTTAAATATTTTGTATATTTCCAACCCTATAAACAATGCTAAGACACTAACTATTATATAGAAAAACGTATTGTTTTTATTAATTAAAAAGTTAATAAAATTTATGGTCAAGGTTAAAACCATGACCGAAACAAACCAACATAACACATTAATTACAGGATAACCTTCGGCCAAAAGCACGATGCTAAACGGTAAAAAAATGAAAAGCGGTAAGAAATTAAAAAAGGAAAGAGTTGTTTTGCCCAGTAAATAATGAATAACCGTTTCTCGTTTTATAGGAATGGTCATGAGTGGTTTAATATTCATTACTGGTAATTGTTGCATAAAAAACCGAATGATTAAATCGAATAAAAACCAATAAATTAAAAAGTTGTTCATGGTTATCATAGGATCTATCTCTGGAACAGCTTTTCTTAAGATAAAGAACATGCCTATACCGAGAAAAATGGCAGCACCTCCAAAATATATGGCTGCAAAAAACAAAAGTATTTTAATAGCAATTCCTTTTTGGAAATAGGAAGCTCTTGTAAACTGTTTCCACTCTAAACTTAAAAAACGTTTAATCATAATTTTAAATTAGGGTTTGAAAATAAAAATTTGTGGCTGTCTGAAAAGTAATTTTTATGTCATTGCGAGAGAGCCTGTACTGAGCGCAGTCGAAGTAAAACAATCTTTATGTTATTAGTAATCAATAAAAAGATTACTTCACTTTGTTGGTAATGACGACTATTATTTACTTTTCAGAAAGCCTCATTAATAAAATTAACTAATTGTATTTTTGAGCAATACCAGACACTTCCATCCCCCAAGACTGGCCAAACATCATCGCTTTTTGAGATAATCCAACTTGTTTTTCAGCTAATTTTTTTCCTAAACTAGTATTATAAAAAACAACTAATTCTCTTATTTCATCTTGTGTAAATTCTGCCATGTACAAGTCGGCCATTTTATCGTATAGTCCATCTAATGTTCCCATTGCCTCTTTGGTATACGCTTCTTTGTTTGCTTCAGAAACACCTGCACCTATTTGAGCAATGGCGTTTTCAAAAGCCGTAGCCGCACCGGTGATTTTCAAAAACTCAACGGTTTCATTTTTAAAGTCTGCGTTGTCTTGGGCTTGTGTAGCGACTGCTACTAGAAACAAACATACTAGTACTATTTTTTTCATTGTTTTTGTTTTAATGGTTAATGTTAATTGTGATATATGTATAAATAGATTTAGAAATGTTACAAGTTTAGTGAAAGTTTATATTCTGGGTGTTCTTTTGATAATTTTTCTTTTAGTTTGGGGGATACCACTTTAACGGATACATAAAATAATAAAATGTAAATAACCGCACATACAGAAAAAGACAATGTTGCCAATGTGTCCCATTGTCTATCAAAATTTATAAGAGGCATATATATTCCAATATTTAATAAATGTATAAACCCACCCAATTGAGCGATCACCTTTTCAAACAACCATTTTTTACCTGTTTTTCTATGAGTTTTCTTTATTTTATTTGATTCTTTTAAATTGTAAATGAAAAAAAAGCATAAAATACCTGCCATAAAAAAAATTACAGCATATTCAGTATTTCTTGAATATTGAAGAATATGATACAAACCCCAAACACCAAAACCCGTTAATATTATTTTTGGAAGCTTAAAATAGCCCTTTAAGTATCTCCATACTTCTTTTCGGTAATACTTTTCCAAAGCGTTGGTTTTTTCCTCAACAATACCAGAAAACCCGAAGATTCCAAATTTTTTAAATTCATTTTTCAAAGCTTCATCAAAATTTAAATGAGGATTTTCTTGCCATTGTGCCTCAACTCCATTTGCCAAATGATCTACGATTTCTGTTTGAACATCATACCACTCTACAAAGTGCTTTCTTGTAAAGGCATAAAGATCTTCTATTTGCTCTTGATTGACTTTCATTTACAGAACACTTTTATATTTTAAGTGATATTCTTTTTTAAACTGAAAAAAAACTTGCATTAATAGAACAAGTGAGAAAATTAAAAAAGATGTTACTATAGTTATTTGTAGAGATTGTTCTGAAAGAACCATTTTGCGAAATATCAAACCTTGAAAATATAAATTAATGATTTGACCGATAAGTATAAAATAAATTGCTATTCGTTCTATAGATGAAAAACGCATGTTTTTGTTTCTTCCTATAAACCTATATACTCCAGCAAAAAGTAAAAAAACAACAAATGGTAAAGCACGCAAAACTTGAAAAAACAGATTTAGCTCTAAAAATTTATTTAAAAAAAACAAACTTAGGAATGTAGTAATTAATATAAATACCGCTTTTATCGAAAAAACATTTTTAACTAGAGCCCTTAAAATTTTCTTATCGCAAGCCTTATAATATTTATGGTTATCTTTTAACAGATCTACTTTATTTTTAACCATATAATCTTTAAAAATATAGTAAAAATCTCTGTTGTCTCCTTCATTGATTATAGATTCAATTTCCGAAGCCACATGATCTACCATTTCAATTCTAATATCAGAAAAAACAATATCAGAATTTTTTAAATACGTATCAATAAACGCTATGTCTTCTTTAGAAAGCTTTTGCATTATTCAAGTATTAATTTAGGGCTTACCAAAGCTTGCATGGTTTTTATATAATCTTGCAACTCACTTAATTTATTAACGGTTTCTTTCGTGCCTTGTTCGGTAAGTTTATAATATTTCCGCAACCGGTTATCTACTTTAACAACCTCAACATCCAATAAGCCATCGGCCTCTAGCTTATGAAGTGACGGATACAGCGCGCCCTCGGTAATTTTAAGTTCGCCTTTTGTGAGTTCTTTTACTTTTTGGGTAATCTCGTAACCATACATCTTATCGTGTTCTTCAAGAAGCTTAAGAATAATGGTGGTTAAACTGCCTTTGTATAAATTAGAATTTACCATACATCAAATATACATAAATTTCTTATGCATAAGAATTATGGGTATTATTTTTTTACAGAATCTTTATGAATGTGTTAACGCTTTACTACTTTTGTAAAAAAAAGAATCCATGTCTTCATTTCATAAACTTTCCATTCAGGAAATCACCAGAGAAACCAGTAAATCAATCAGCATCACTTTTAATGTTCCCAATCATTTAAAACAAGTTTTTTCTTTTAAAGCTGGACAATATATCACATTAAAAACCAATCTTGACGGCCATGAAGTAAGACGCGACTATTCGTTGTGTTCTTCTCCTAAAAGCGACGAACTTAAAGTGGCTATTAAAGAAGTAAAAGATGGCACTTTTTCTGCTTATGCCAATAACTCTCTTAAAATTGGAGATGTTTTAGAAGTAGCACCACCCAAAGGCCGTTTTGTTTTTGAGCCTAATGACTCTAAAACCAAAAACATTGCTTTGTTTGCTGCTGGAAGCGGCATTACGCCTGTTTTAAGTATTATAAAATGTGCTTTAGAAGAAGAAATTTACAGTAAAGTTATATTGGTGTACGGAAACAAAACCACTAGAGACACCATGTTTTTAAACGAGCTTTTAGAATTAAAGCATCAATATAAAGGCAGATTTTCAATTCAATTTGTGTTTAGTCAAACCCAAGAAGATGATGCTATTTTTGGTAGAATTGAAAAAAGCACTGTAAATCTTATTTTAAAGAATAAATATAAGCATATTGATATTGATGCCTTTTATCTTTGTGGTCCAGAAGCGATGATTCATACCGTGAAACAGGTGCTTTCTGACCATGGTGTTAAAGATGATAGAATTCATTTTGAACTTTTTAAAGCTGCAAAACCCGTTGATATTGTTGAAAAAGACCTTGTTGAAAGTGGTAATACTAAAATTACCATCATTGTGGATGATGAAGAGACCACGTTTGAAATGTCTCAAAAACAAACCCTTTTAGAAGCCGCATTGGATGAAGATTTAGATGCACCCTATTCATGCCAAGGAGGCATTTGTAGCAGTTGCTTAGCACGCATAAAAGAAGGCGAAGCTACTATGAGACAAAATAATATTTTAACTGAAAAAGAAGTAGCGGAAGGCTTGGTTTTAACTTGTCAAGCACATCCAACAACACCAACGATTGTGGTGGATTATGATGATATTTAGTTAGAACAATAGGATTGTAAGAACGCTTTGCTTTTAGATTTTTAGATGATTCTTCTTGGAATTTAAATAATAGCTTTTATTTTTTGAATGACAGTCTCTGGCGAAATACTTCTTGAAGCCTCTTTGTAATCTTCTGGATATTTGTTTCCATAAACAGAGGTTGGAATTTTATAAAATTTTTCTCTGTTTGACAGCAAGGCGTAATCGCTTGGTTGATTAAACGGTGCAAACCCGGCATATGGATGCGTTACGCCCCAAATAGTCACTACTTTTACACCCAACATGGCAGCTATGTGTGCATTTCCAGAATCCATAGACAACATAACATCTAAGTTTGATATAATATCTAATTCTTCATCAAGACTTAATTTTCCTGCAAGGTTTTTAACATGATTGAAAGCAGATTCAAAATCATTTAAAATGGAGATTTCTTTAGAGCCGCCTCCAAACAGTAAAATACTATATTCTTTTTCTAAGGTACCAATGACTTGTTTCATGAGGTCTAGCGGATACATTTTACTTTCATATGCTGCAAAAGGAGCGATGCCAACAACTTTCCTATTACCATTCCCAATGATACCTTCAAGCTTTTTACTTAAAATGGCCTTCTCTGGAAACTTTGGATTTGATAAATTAATAGGAAATCCTAGCTTTTCAAACACTTCAGCATAACGTTGATGCGTGGTTTTAAGAGGTTCAAAGATAACCCCGGAAATTAAGGCGTCTTTAATGCTTCTTCCTTTATCAATGGAAGCAAAGTGTTTATATTTTAAAAACTTTTTTAAAATTTGGCTCCTAAGAACATGGTGCAAATCGGCAACGGCAAAAAATTTGTTTTCTTTGTTTAGTTGGTTGGCTAATTTATAAAGCCCCAGAACGCCTTTGTGTTCGTCTTTAACTTGAGCAGCCACAAATGACACATTCTTTAAATCTCTAAAAAAAGGTTTAAAAAATTCCTTGGAAAGTACCGTGATTTTAAATTCGGGATGTTGATTCAATAATGCTCGCAATACAGGAATTGTCATGGCAACATCTCCCATTGCTGAGAGTCGAATAACAAGGATGTGTTTGCTCTTATTGGGCATCTCAAAAAAAGAAAAAAAACTTTATTTGGTTTTACTTTTGAGAGCGAAGTACCGGATTTAGCTCTTCATCATTATACATTTTCATTTGCTTGTAAACCTTCATGTATTTATCTCCGTTCTCAATATCGTTGAGCAAAGTATCAATCGCTGTGGACAAATCTATGCGTTGTTCCAACAAAATATCTAACTTTTTTTGACAAGCATTTCTATGAGATTCCGAAGCGTCTTTTCGTGTTGCTTCTTCATTCATGTGATATATTTTCAAGGCTAAAATGGACAATCTATCAATGCCCCAAGCAGGGCTTTCTGTATTAATGGTTGCATTTGCTTTAGGTGTAACCTCTTTGTATTTATTTAAAAAATAGCTATCAATATACTCAACCATATCGGTTCTGTCTTGATTAGAAGCATCTATCTGACGTTTTAAAGTTAAGGCCGCCACAGGGTTTATTTGTGGGTCTCTAATAATGTCTTCATAATGCCACTGAACTGTGTCTATCCAGCACTTTCTGTACAATAAATGTTCTAATAAGTCACTTTCGTCATAGTTGTTTTTAAACGGCTGATCCACCGAATTGATTATATGATATTGTGATATAACCTCTTGAAAAATAGCATTCGCTTTTGTTGTAAACATGATGTCAATTCTTTTAAAGTGTAAATATACTTCTATTTAATTAACTTTACTACTCAAAAACCATTTCAAGTCACTCATGCACATTCATAATTTATCACTTCAAAATTCTATATTAAATACCTTTATTTCAGAAATTAGAGATACCACTATTCAAAAAGACCGTCTGCGTTTTAGGCGAAATATTGAGCGCATTGGCGAGATTTTAGGCTATGAAATGAGTAAAGTTTTAAAATATTCTGCTTCTGAAATTAAAACGCCCTTAGGAACCTGCAAGATGGATTTAATGGAAAATGATATCGTATTGTGCTCCATTTTAAGAGCTGGAATTCCATTGCATAATGGTTTACTAAATTATTTTGATTCGGCTGAAAATGCCTTTATTTCGGCCTATAGACATCACCCAAATAATTCTGATGCATTTGAAATCATCGTGGAATATTTAGCCTGCCCAAATCTTGAAAACAAAACCCTAATTTTGGCGGATCCTATGTTGGCAACTGGACGATCGATGGTGACTACCTTTGAAGCTTTAAAACCTTTTGGAACACCTAAAGATATTCATATTATAAGCTGCATTGGCGCTCAAGAAGGTGTTGATTACGTACAACATTATTTTCCTAAAGACACTCATTTATGGATTGCCGCCATTGATAAAACCTTAAATGATAAGGGTTATATTGTTCCTGGGCTTGGCGATGCTGGCGATTTGTCTTTTGGAGAAAAACTACAGCACTAACAATACAAAAGGGATCATTATTATAAGTGATAGATATAGTTCTTTAAACCACTTTTCTTTAATACTCTCTATATAATTGGTCATGATTATAGATAAGGGCGCAAATAAAAACAGGAATTCGCCTCCATTTTTTTGTGGTGATAAAATAACGGCTACCATGGCTATTATTAATGCCATTAAAATTATTCTAAAAGATGGTTTAAATGCCTTTTTCTTTTTTTGCACCAGTTTTACATAAAAAATGGATGCCCATATGCCAAAAGAAAACAACATGGTTATGGCAATTAAATATTGAGGTGTATTGTAAATACTGTAATTATAGTTGGGAGCTACAGATATATTAAAGATTTCAAAAAAATCATCATAAAGAATCACCGATGTACAAGTAGCTATGATAAAAACGGTTGCCAGACCAGCAAAAGGAATAATCCAGTTTTTTATTCTATTATCTGTATAGAGCAGTAATGTTGCAAAAATTAAGATGAAAAATAAAATCGTCCAAAAGTAAAACAAGCTGGCCAGGGCAAAATAAAAAGCTGCATCAAACAACTTTTTTTTAATTCTTATTTGTGTTCTTAGGCTTAAGATTCTTCTTAAGCCCAGTAAAACAAAACTGTTTGCCATTAAAATATTTCCATACGTTGTAGTTTCAGGAAGCAATAAAAAAAACACCCCAAACAACAGAATTTGATAGTGGTTACTTTTGGTTAAACTATTTTTAGAAACCATAAAATTTAAAAGCAACACAGAAAAATAACAAACAAAAAACCATGCGGTCTTAGAGAGAAAAGAGCCTATGGTGACTGATTCCAAAAAGGGCTTGATGTTGGCTATAGAAAATGCCAAAAGCATAATAAAAAATACAATGACAAAATTTATTGGTTTGGATTTGTTAAAAACACTTGCAATCATTAACTCTTTTTGTATTTTTGCTTCGTAAATATACTAACTAAGTAACGGATATGTTTCTTAGTACATCAAAAAAATAAACTTATGAAAGATTTCTTTTACGCTATAGAAGATTTATTTGTTAATGTGCTTTTTGCGCCATTTGATGCATTAAGAGCTCTTGAACTTGAAAACTGGGTTGGAGCCAATGTCATTTCCTGGATTTTTATACTTATAGGGTTTGTGGCCTTTGTTTACTGGATGCTGCAATTAAAATCATTTAATGACCATAATGAAGAAGACAAAAGCATTTCTTCTCATTCTTTTTTATAAATCGAAGCCAATATCTTTTCGATAATACATCTTATCAAAGTGTAGTTTTTCTATATTTCGATAAGATTTTTTTATGGCCTCTTTATACGTATTTCCATACGATGTGATGGCCATAACCCGTCCGCCAGAGGTGACTACTTTTTCTTCTTTTATGATAGCCCCTGCATGAAAAGCCAAAGAACCTTGAATAGTTTCTATTCCTGAAATTTCCTTTCCTTTTTCATACGCTTCAGGATAACCACCAGACACTAACATAACGGTTGTGGCCGCACGTTCGTCGATTTCTATGTTGATTTTATCTAAGGTTCCATTGGCGATAGCCTGAAGAATTTCAACAAAGTCATTTTTAAGCCTTGGAAGAACGACTTCGGTTTCGGGATCTCCCATTCTAACATTATACTCAATGACTTTGGGGTCGTCTCCAACCTTTATCAAGCCAATAAACACAAACCCTTTATAAGGCAACTTATCTGTTTTTAAGCCTTCAATGGTTGGTTTTACAATGCGTTCTTCAATTTTATTTAGAAATTCATTGGTTGCAAATGGCACTGGAGAAACGGCTCCCATACCGCCTGTGTTTAATCCTGTATCGCCTTCACCAATACGCTTATAATCTTTGGCTGTTGGTAATATTTTATAGTGTTCACCATCGGTCAATACAAAACAGCTCAATTCAATCCCATCCAAGAATTCTTCAATGACTACTTTGGTGCTTGCGTCTCCAAACTTAGCATCCACCAGCATGCTTTTTAATTCGGTTTTAGCTTCTTCTAAATTATTAAGAATCACCACCCCTTTTCCTGCTGCCAATCCATCGGCTTTTAACACATAAGGCGGTTTTAAAGTTTCTAAAAACAAACACCCTTTTTCTACAGTTTCTGCAGTAAAACTTTCATAAGCTGCTGTTGGAATATGATGTCTGAATAAAAATTCTTTAGCAAATTCTTTACTTCCTTCTAACTGTGCAGCTGCTTTTTGTGGGCCGATAACCGCTACTTGTTTTAGTTTTTCATCCTTTAAAAAGAAATCATGAATCCCTAACACTAATGGGTCTTCCGGGCCAACGACCACCATCGAAATATCGTTTTCCAAAACCAAGGCCTTTATAGATTCAAAATCCGTAACACTTATATTTACATTGGTAGCTATTTCTGCCGTACCAGAATTTCCAGGCGCTACAAACAGGTTTTTGCATGAAGGACTTTGTGCAATTTTCCAAGCAAAGGTGTGTTCTCTTCCGCCAGAACCAAGAATTAGAATGTTCATTGTATTATGTTTTACTTTAGAAAGGCAAAAATAAAATTAATGCCATGAAATGACGAGTATTTTTTATTTACTTTACAAAAATGTTTTGTTTTGAATGTATTCGACCTTTCTTTAAAATTTAATGGCTTCCCGATAAGTCGTGCCAAGAATGTTCTAACATCTATTCAATTGAACAACGAAACCGGATTAAGCCAATACATTGAAACTAAAAAAACAGAGATTGTTCAATATCATTTGACCCACAATTCATTTTATAAAACCTTTGCAAAAGATGCCAATCCAAAACAATGGAATAGCATACCAGTGATGACCAAACGGCATTTACAACAACCCTTAAATGAGCGTCTTTCAGAAGGATTTACAAGCAAAAACGTTTACGTTAACAAAACATCCGGATCTTCTGGCGATCCTTTTATTTTTGCAAAAGACCCCTTTTGCCATGCCTTAACCTGGGCGAGTTTTATGGACCGCTACCGTTGGTTTGATTTAAATATTAACACCTCTAAACAAGCTCGTTTTTATGGCATTCCACTAAACAAAAAAGGCTATTACAAAGAACGCTTTAAAGATTTTTTAAGCAAGCGTTATCGATTTTCTGTGTTTGATTTAAGTGAAGCGCAATTAGAAAAAAACCTTGTCAAGTTTAAAAAAACTTCCTTTGATTATATCAATGGATATACCAGCGCCATTGTTCAATTTGCTAAATATTTAAAGCAAAAAAACATCATCCTAAAAAGATTTTGTCCAACACTCAAAGCCTGTATAGTCACTTCGGAAATGCTCTTTAAAGAAGACAAACTGCTTTTAGAAGCCTCTTTGGGCATTCCCGTAATTAACGAATATGGCGCTGCGGAATTAGGCTTAATTGCGTTTGAAAACAACCAAAATGAATGGTTGGTAAACACCGAAGATTTATATGTTGAAATTTTAAATGAAAAGAATCAAATTTTACCTTATGGTGAAGAAGGACGTGTCGTAGTAACATCCTTATACAATCAAGCGCATCCCTTTATTCGATATGATTTGGGCGATATTGGAAAACTTTCAAAAGAAAGTACGGTCCATAAACCCATTCTTGAATCCTTGGTTGGAAGAACCAATGACATTGTGAATTTGCCTAGCGGAAAAAAAGCCGCCGGATTAACTTTTTACTATGTTACAAAAACCATTATTGAAGATGATGGCAACGTCAAAGAATTTATTATTGAACAATTAAAATTGGATACCTTTAAAATAAGTTATGTAAGTGATTACGAGCTTTCCAATGAAAAATTAGCAGAGATTAAAGGGTCTATATCCAAATATCTGGAACCAAACTTAAGGGTTATTTTTGAAAGAAAAACAATTTTAGAGCGTTCTAATAGAGGTAAACTGAAACAGTTTAAATCTTATTTGTAGCAACCGTTTGTTTCGATTTTATAAAAACATGTTCGTATAAAAATACAAGCATATAGAAAACAGATTTCAATGTTGAAAATCCCAACCCATTTTTATAAACTAAATAATTGTGTTTTAAAAGATTGATTTTGTTTGAGGACAAGGCCTGTTTCCTGACCCTGTAATAAGCGAGCGGTTCTTGAATGCCCAGCGCTGGTTTCCCTGACGTTTTAATAGCAGACAACCACAACAGCCAGTCTTGACGTTTACGAAGGTTAGGGGTTGCTATTTTGCCCAGTGTCTCAGCATGATATATTCCCGTTAAATTCCCAATGTAATTGCTTTTTAAAAGCTTCTGATACTTTAAAACGGGTAATGCTTTTACGGTTTTATTAAGAGGTTTTCCTTGCTCGTTTATTAATTGGTAACTTGAAAAAGAGACATCACAGTTTTTGGCTTTCATAAAAGTGATTTGCCGTTCTAACTTTTCAGGTGTCCATACATCGTCAGCATCTAAAAATGCGATAAATTTTCCTTTCGTCTCAGCAATCCCAATGTTTCTGGAAATAGCTGCCCCTTGATTGGTTTGGTTTTTAAAAAGCTTAATATTAGACTGTTTCTCCATCAAAGGGGTAACAATCTCCAGAGTAGAATCGGTTGATGCATCGTCAATGAGTATCAATTCCCAATCGCTAAATGTTTGATTTAAAACACTGTGAATGGTTTCAGAAATAAAATTCTCTGAATTATACATGGGTGTTATGATTGAAACTGTTGGAACCGTATTCATTTAATAGGCTTTCTCTTCGCCTCTTAAAGCATTTATAAGGGTTTGCACTGAAATTTTTATGTCTAATAATAACGACCAGTTTTCTACATAAAAAATATCATACTTAACTCGGTTGATGATGTCTTTTTCAGATTCTACTTCGCCTCTAAAACCACTTACTTGAGCCAAACCGGTAATTCCTGGTTTTACAAAATGTCTGACCATAAATTTATCAACGCTTTCTGCATACATGTTTGTGTGGCTAACCATGTGTGGTCTTGGACCCACCACAGACATATCTCCAAACAACACATTAAAAAATTGAGGAAGTTCATCAATACTTGTTTTTCTAATAACTTTACCTACATTAGTTATTCGGTTGTCGCCTTTAGTTACCTGATAGAGATGTGCCTCTTTATTGGGAGTCATAGATCTGAATTTATAGCAGTCAAATTCTTTGTAATTGAATCCATTTCTGGTTTGTTTAAAAAAAACTGACCCCTTGCTCTCCAATTTAATGAGTATCGCTAAAATTGGAGTTAACCATGAGAGCAAAAAAATTATGACCGCAGATGATACCAAAATATCAAAGACTCGTTTTACGAATTTGTTAATGGGCACTTGTAAGGGGATATCTCTTAATGAAATAATAGGTATATAATCATAGTATTCATACTTCAATTTTTTAGCATAGATATCTTTATTATCCGGGATAAATTTTAATTCTTTTAAGTTGTTATCAGCAAAATCTATTAACTTGTTTATTTGCTTGTTTGATAATTCTGCAATAGACGCATAAATTTCATCAATATCATTTTCTACAACATAAGTAATACAATTTTGAAGTGAAAAATTATCCTCTTCTATAATGAATTGCTTTTTAAATTTATATCCAAACTCAAGCCTTTTGTTAAAAATGTTTATGAGTTGCCTCGTTTTGTCTGTATCACCAACCACAACAACCTGTCTCAAATTTCCTCCAAATGCTATTCTATATCTATTTAATAAATAAAAAACTAGAAACTTAAAAAAAGTAATGAATGTTGAAACTGCTATTAAATATTGCCCCAAAGCTAACCTGCTGATGTTTGGTTGCTTAAAAACCCCAATAAAGGCATATAGAATTAATGCAAAAATGGCGATTTGCGTTATAATAAGCGTTATAATCTGTGTGATTTTAGAATACCGATGGACTTCATAAAAATTATTTCTGAATGACATTAGTATCCAAAAAACCGAAATATACAGACTAAATAAATACGTGTTTGTTATATTTATTTCAAACAAAAAAAGAGACCCGTTTATGATACCTAAATCAACTAGGTAAGAAAAGGGCTTTAAATATTTAGAATATCGACCTTGTTTAGATGCGCTCAATTTATTTTTTTTTATGGGTTTTTTCAAAACCTTTATGTTCTCTTTTAAACAACGCTTCTTTAGAAAGCTTTTTAAAATATTCATAAGTAATCTTCGTGACTTCTTCTCTTTCTATTGTTGGTTGCCAATTTAATAATTTTAACTCGGTTTCTACTCTTTTAACTTTTGATGACCAGCAGATTCAATTAACAAAATTAAAGGATTAACATTAAAATTATGCTTTCTTTTTCGGAAACATTTAATAGTCTCTGAAAAGAAACCTATTTTAAAAAATCTTTACTTTTGTGTTGCAATAATCTGTCTATAGTGGTATTTGTTGTTGTCTATAAACTCGATAGCGCTAGTTTGCAACAAGTATTGGGTTTGTTATGGAATTTGTACTTTCTATTCATAGCCCTAAAATATAAAAAGCCATACTTGTTTGTATAGCTTTTTGTTATTCTTATTGTAGAAGGCACTCGTTACAAATGAGAGCTAACTGGGGGAAAAATCATGATTTTTAAAAAAGGTTACCAATTTATTTTCTACATCCATTTAAAAAAGCCAAATATTTTTTATTTATAATATCCCAATTAAAATTATTTTCAACGTCACTATAACAGTTGTTTATTTTATCTTCAAAATCTTTTTTGGTAGTGTTGTCAATATGATATTTAATTTCATCTTTCGAAATAAAATAAAAAGCATTCGTTTTTAAAATAGATTTATTAAACTCATTTTCATGTGCAACAATTAGTGCTTTTGAAGCCATTGCTTCTAACAACGAAGGATTAGTTCCACCAACAGAATGTCCATGAAAATAAAGATTAGAAAAATATCTTAAGTTGTTTAATTTTTCTAAATTATAAATTCCTCCAACAAAAATTATGTTTTTCCTCTCTTTATATTTTTCTTTCAAATATGCTCCAAATTTATTTACATCATGTTTTCCTATAACTAAAAAAGGAATGGTATTTTTTGATTCTACAACTCCATCTAAAATAGTTTCTATATTATTCTCGGGCTCCAATCTTGCTATTAGCATATTAAAATTGTTTGTTTTTATACCAAACTCTTTTAAAATAGACTTGTTTGGGGTTTTAAAAAGTTCTGCCCCATATGCTATATATTCAGATTCAACATAGTACTGTTCCTTTAAATAATCCTTAATTCCAATAGAATCTGAAATCAAATAGTCACTTGACTTAACGGCCCATTTTTCAGCTTTCTTTAAAAATTTTTGGACAAATTTTGAGTATTTGGTTCTTTTCCATTCTAAACCATCCATATTGGTTATAATCAGTGGTTTCTTTGGTAAGAATTTATTCCAAATGGAATTACTAGTATATCCAAGTTGGAGAATTATATCATAATTTCTCTTCCGAGAATCTAATATACAATTTAGGTCAAATATAAATTGTCCAATTGTACCTAATCTTTCTTCTGGGTCGTTACAATGAATAATATTTACTCCTTTAAAGTTATCCTCTTGATAAGGATGCTTACTCGAGTTATAAACAAATACTTCATGACCCTTATTAGCTAAAAACACAGAAAAAAATTCTGCGAATTGTTCAAATCCTCCATGATAATTAGGAATACCTCTAGTTCCTAGAATGGCTATTTTCAAATCTTATATAGTTTAAAAAGAAAAGTGTGTTAAAAAAATAAAAAAAGACAATGCCTTTATTTCTTACTAAAACAACTTCAAAGATAAATATAAAACAAATCAATAATAAAAAAAACAAATGAAGTAAACATCTATGTTTTATAGCATAGTGAAAACTTATTATAATATATCCCAAAAAAAACAAAAAAACAAAAACCCCATAAGTAATTAGTACTTGTAAATATTGATTGTGAACATTAAAACCTTCGTACCAGTTCGGTGCTAAACCATAAGTTAAATAATAATAATCCAAATAATCTTGAACATCACCAACACCATAACCAAAAAATAATTTCCCATCATCTAAGAAATGAAACATTCCTATTTTAAAAAAAATGTATCTTAACTCCAAGTCACTAATCGCAACTTTATCTATATAACTAAAAACTTTAGCTTCAGCTAAATTGTTTGTGGGCTCAAAACCAGAAATATTAAATTCTAGCCCATCAACAAATCTACTTTTAATAATTCTAGTGTTTGAAATTACTAGCAATGTGAGCATAAATAAAAGAAAGGCAAAAACTCTAACTTTAGTCGCTTTCAAAAGATAAATTAATTGAAAAAAATAAAGTATAAAAAAAATAAAAATTACTGCTTTAGATGCCGTTAAAAATAATCCAGCGGCAAGCAGTAAAAGCGATATAATTAAAAGTTGTTTGTTTTTAGAGCTCAATAAATTTATTTTATGATAATAATGAGTCAAAGAAAAAATACTTAAAGCAATATATAGAGCAAAATAAACAGCATGTTGATCGTAAATTATGGAAAAATCATGAAAAAATAATACTTCCATTGATTCTCCTCTAATAATATTATATCCACCATAAACTAACAATATAAGGGTAGCTATTGAACAAGAAATCGAAAAAGCCGTAAGGGTTATTTTTAAATAATTATTTGTTTTATCTAAATGGTATATCGTAAATGGAATTAATATTAATAACAAATTTTTATCAATACTTCTAACTCCGCTATAAATATTGTTACTAAATAATGCGCTTATAAGATTAATAACAAAAAAAACTAAGGGAAAATAAATTAAATAATACTCCATTTTATCAAATTTAAACCCTTGCTTATATTTAAAGTATAAAGTATAAATAAAACTTATAATAATAGCTGTATTTCCCATATTCATTTTAAATGGAATCATGGCAGCTATTAAACACAAAAGAAAGTTTCCGGGATTATCTTTTATAAATAGTTTAAGTTTTATAAAAACATTCACTTTTTCAATATTTTAAGTAAACTTTCCCCTTTAGATTCCCACGAATAATCCTCAATATTAATCTGATTTTTTTTATTTGTAAGATCTTTTAATTCTAATGAAAACTCTTCCTTTGTATTAGGTAAATAAATATACTCTTTTAAATCTTGTAATCCATTTCCATTAGTTCCAATTACTTTTTTACCAGTTAATAAATATTCGTATGCTTTCATTGAGTCTCCTCCATGTTGTCTTTCATTAATATTGTAAGGAATAATACAAACATCAAAGTTTTTTACATAATTTGAATACTCTGAATATTTTTTGTCTCCAAGAAAAAAAACATTTGCCCTTTTTTCAATCTTTTTGAATACATTTTTGTCTAATATCTGACCTACAAAAACAAAAGAACAATCTGAATTATCTTTTGTAATAAAATTGATCAATTCAAAATTAAGTAAATATGATATTTTACCTCCGAAACCTATTATTGGTCTCTTTAAATTTCGAATATCTTCTGGATCTATTTTATCTCCTGACATGAAGTTTGATTTAACACCATTTTTTATCAACGTAACACCTAAAGGATTAAACTTGTTTTTATAAAAATCAATGTTTTCTTGAGAATTCGTCACCCAGTTAGGTATTTTTTTTGACAATTCAGAATACCCTAATTCTAAGCTTTTTTTAATTTTTTTATATGCAGGAAACTTTAAAAAATTATCCCAAGCATCAAAAATCTTAGATTTGGCATTCAAATTAACTGCTAATTTATAAGAAAAAATATTTTGTGCTATTAAATTTGTCTCTTTAATATTTAATAGTTTTTGACAGGTATATATAAAGTCCACGTATTTCTTATCATTATACTTCTCAATAAACCATAAATGTTTTCTCATTATCTGTCCAAAAATATCATTAGAAAGAAAGTCTGTCACGTATAGGTTTTTCTTAATTTCTGTTAAGGAAAACCTATCATTGGTAAATATTAATTTACCGGGAAGGGCTTTATCATTTTTTTTATATAACAATTCGAATTTTGTTGTTGGTCTGTTAATAACCAATATTTTTTCAACAGAATCGTTCCCTGATAGAGCATTAATAAAATGTACATCACGAGTTCTAAAACCTTCTTTATGGCTTTTTCTCCAATCGTGAAATGGGATAATTATCAAATTCATTTAAGCTTTTTTTATTAAAAATCATCATAAGACTAAACATAATTGCAATATCTGAAAAAACTGTTGTATAGAAAGAATATACTATAACCACACCTAAAACTGTGTAAAAAGGAATTCCTTTATCAATATCCAAATATCTTAAAATACTTATTAAAAGCCCCATAACTACAATTAAGCCTATAAAGCCTAGGTCAAAATATGTCCAGATCAATTGGGAAAAGTGAATTGTTCTTTTAAATTCTCCCGTTAAAATATTAAAATAAGAATACGGCCCATCTCCTATCCATTTTGTTTCCAAATTATTAAATGCCATTATTAAAATTTGGCCTCTCTTAGCTGTACCAAGCTCGTATTGCCTTTCTGAAACGCTGAGAGAATATTGACTTTCAAAATCTCCGCCAAGCCTAGCTTTAACAAACTCTTGATCCCTTAAACTGTATACAAATAGCACTATTAATGTTCCAAAAAGCAATACCACTGCTTTAAGGATATAACTCATTTTATATCTTTTGTAAAGAGGTATAACAATAGACAAAACCAGAAGTATACTTAAAAATAACTTAGAGATATTTGACTCGGTCAAAAAAACAGTGACACTTAAATATATTATAGAAATAACAGGAAGCTTAATTAGTTTCCCATCCTTCCTAATGTTTAATAACATAGTTGTAATCACACATAAAATAAAAAAACCCAATGAATGATCGGACTTCAAAAAGAAACTTCCAAACAAAAAATCGAAGGAGGCTATATGTTGATTACTGTTATTAAACTTTATTAACTCTTCATAAAAATTAGACTGTATTATTAATATTGGTAGTTGAATTAAAGATATGAGGTACAATAACTTGAAAATTCTTTTAGGGCTTAAATAATTCTCTTTGTAATTAATGTAACAAAACAAAAAAGCTCCTAATGGCAATAAGGGAAATAAAAAGTAAATAATTATTGAAAAAAAATTGCTTTTATTAGAAATCCCGCTAATTATAATAATAACAACATATACTAAACCCCAAAAGATAATTATATTGACAACAGCTCTGTGCTTTATAATGACATATAATGTGTATGTTAAATACATTATCGCAACTATTAGTAATGTTAGCACAGTGTTTGATAAGCCTAAAAAGAATTGAAGCATTCCTCCAATCAAAAAGATAAGGGACACAACAAAATAAAACGAAAGTTGATAAATTTTTTTAAATGAAATCATTGTACCTTTTTTATAGCTGAATACACCCCTTTCACAATATGCTTAAATTTCCATAATTGTTTTGGTTTACAAAGCAAAAGCATAAAAATTACACCAAGGTAAAAACCGGCATTTATCAAATAAATAAATTTGTTTGTAACAAAATTTTGTTCAAATACAATTCCATTTCTTACGGAATAAAATATTCTGTCTATGGAATCTGTGTTAAAATATCTTGTATTAAATCCTTTGGTTTTAATTAAATGAAATGATTTTTCTAGGTCAATAATTTCGCTTTTTTTTATCAAAAAAATTTTTCCACTATTTTTAGTAATTCTATAAGTAAAATCATAGTCATCTCCATATAAATAGTAGCTTATATCAGGAAGTCCTATTTTGGAAATTAAATCTCTATGGAAAAACAAACCTCCATATGGAGCAACTGAAACAACACCTTTATCTTTATTGCTAATTTCTGAAGCTATAGGTTTATTTAATAAATGTTTTAGTTTTTCTATCAGATTAAAGCCGAGAAAAGAATTATCTGAACCTAACATTAGCCTTGGATTGTTAAAATTAATAGCATCAAGGTAAATTTTCCTGTCTCCTCTGAAAGAAAGCAAGGCTAAATTATCTTCTTTAAAATCGTTAATAATTTTTTTCCATTCTTTTTTTAAAATATTTAAAGAATTTTTTTGAGGTTTGTTATCATCATCCAATAACCAAATATAATCAGCGCCATTATCACAAGCATATTTTATTCCTTCGTAAAAGCCGTTTGCAGAACCAGTATTTTTCTTTAAATCAATTAATTCAACAATATTTAGCTCTTTCTTTAGCTCTTTAATTTTATTAAGTGATTCTTCATCACTTCCATTTGATACAATAATAATTTTATCAATCCCTTCCTGAACCAATGAATTGATAGCCTGCTTTAGGTGTTTAAATCTATTGCTATATGTTACTGTTACAGCTACAAAAATCATTAATTCCCTGAAAATATTTGTTTCGTTTCAAGTTGAAATATTTCTTTCTCTTTAAAAATTTTACTTCTATAATTAGCAAATTTTAAAATTTCATCTTCATAGTTTTCAAAACAGTTTTCAATACAACCGATAACAACCGAAAGTTCTATTTTATCTAAATCAAATTTAAATTCATCTGGTATTGAAACATCTTCAAAATATTTTGCAGATCCTTTTGTATTGGTAATAACACAACATCCCGAAACAGCTGCCTCTCTTGGAAATCTGTCTTTTCCTGGATGTTCTCCAAAGTCGATATATACTTTTGCCTTTGTTAATAATTTTTGTATTTCCTTTAATGTCATGTTTTCAAGAGGAACCCATTTAATATTTTGAGAAAAAGCAATTAATTTACTAATCATTTTTAGACCTTTTTTAGGATTATATAAAACTATATTTTCCTTGTTTTTAAAACTAGGCACTTCTTTAAAAAATTCTTTATTAATATAGTCTGACAGCATATAAACATCTTTGGCTCCTTTCGATTCTAAAAACGTTTTTGCATAATGTGATTGAGCAAAATGAATAAAATCAAAAGCATCTTTATTTTCAAAATCAAAATATCTTCTGTTAAAGACAATATCCTTTATTCTAATTTTTAAATTACTCTTTCTAATAAATTTGTTTTTAAAATGATTGTCCACACTTAACCACCAAATAACTTTTTGTATTTTATTAAATTCATATACTGGATAATTATCAATTTCTGAAGCAATAAATATATTCTGATAATTATCTTCTATTGTTTTGGCTATTTGAATATTATAATTTTTAAACCTTTCTGCTGTTGGATTGTTTTTCCTTGGAGAATAATAAATATATGCATCATGTTTTAATTCGTTTAATAAATCACATAGTTGATGCAGCAATTCAGTGCCTCCTGTTGCATAAAAAGGAGGGCACAATATGTATATTTTCGTTTCGTTATAAATTTTTAACTTCATTTATAATTCTTTTTTAACTCTAGCCAATGCAGAAGCAATGACTTGATGCATGTCATAATATTTGTACTCTGCTAATCTTCCTCCAAATATGACATTATTTTGTTTATCAGCTAAGCTTTTGTACTGTTTGTAATTTTTTGAATTTTTCTCATCATTAACAGGATAATACGATTCAATGCCTTCAACCCATTCTCTAGGATATTCTTTTGTGATTACAGTTTTTTTCTGATGACCAAACTCAAAATGTTTGTGCTCAATAATTCTAGTGTAAGCTATTTGCCTTTCAGTATAGTTAACAACCGCGTTACCTTGAAAATTTTCTATATCTAATATTTCATGCTTAAATTCTAAGCTTCTATATTCTAATTTACCATAGCATAAATCAAAATACTCATCAATTTTACCTGTGAAAACTATTTTATTTGCTAAAGTTTTCAACTCATTTTTTTCTTTAAAAAAGTCAACCCCGGTCCGTATTTCTATTCCTTCTAACAATGCATCAATTAATTTATTGTACCCACCTATTGGAATGCCTTGATAGCTATCATTAAAATAATTATTATCAAAAGTAAAGCGAACCGGCAGCCTTTTAATAATAAAAGCTGGTAAATCTTTGGCTTTTCTGCCCCATTGCTTTTCTGTATAGCCTTTAATTAATTTTTCATAAACATCTTTTCCTACTAAAGACAATGCTTGTTCTTCAAGGTTTTTGGGTCTTTTAATATTTAGTTCTTTAACCTGTTCCTCAATTTTCCTTTTTGCTTCTGCGGGAGTTTTAACGCCCCATAATTGGTAAAAAGTATTCATGTTAAAAGGAAGGTTATATAATTTTCCTTTGTAATTTGCCAACGGACTATTAGTATACCTATTAAATTCCACAAAAGAATTTACATAATCCCATATTTTTTTATCATTTGTATGAAAAATGTGTGCTCCATATTTATGTACATTAATTCCTTCTATGTTCTCACAGTAAATATTTCCGCCTACATGATGTCTTTTATCAATTACTAAGCATTTCTTATTCCTTTTCTTCATTTCATGGGCGAAAACAGAACCATAAAGACCTGACCCTACTATTAAATAATCGTATTTCATAAATTTAATTTCAATAAAACAGGTTTATACATATTCTCAATGAAAAACTTGTCCTTAATAACTATTAATGCAAAAAAATACAATACAGCACAAACAAAAGTTGCAACTATCACATAAAATATCCCCTCAAAAACTAATGAAATTAATCCCACTATGGGAATAAAAAATAGGGAAAGTATTAGATATGTTAAAAATTTCTTTATCGGAAATTTGAAACCCAATTCTTTTTTACTGAAATAATATGCAAGTACAGTAATTATACCCTCAGTAACTAAAGTTGAAAATGCAGCCCCCTTTCCTTGGTAAATAGGAATTAAAAAAAAATTAAGAGAAAAGTTTAATACAGCTCCAAAAATGACAATAAACATCAACTTTTTCTCTCCATTGAAAGGCACTAAAATTTGCAATCCAAAAATATTATTCATTCCAATTAAAAATATCAAAGGGACTAACCATAATAAAAGACTTGAGGCAATGCCGAATTGAGAGCCTGCAAACAATATTATAATATCTTTTGAAACTAAACATAGACCAATCATCATGGGAAAAGAAATTATTAAAACAAAATTGATAGATTTTTCTACTAAAACTCTAACTTCATTATTGTTCTTTTCATAAATATATGATGATATTTTAGGTATTAAAACAACACCTAAAGATGTTACTAAAATTAATAATGTTTTTATAATTCTTATAGCTGCAGAATAATAACCTACTTGTTCAAGTTGGGACAAATATTTAAGCATTATTACATCTAAATTCAGATAAATGGTTATTGCTATTTGAGTGCTAAATAAAATTAATATTGGCTTGTAATGCCTTTTAAAATTTAATTTAACAAGCTTATATTTTACGAATTTAAAACTATAAGTTATGCTAATGATAGCAGAAACTAACGAAGACATTACTACAATGAAATAATATAACCAATAATCTTCTTTTTGTTTAACTAGGATAAATAGTAAAGCAATAGTTAATAATTTTGAAATAAAATTAACAATGGATATGAATTTATATTTTTCTATTCCTTGATAAAACCAATTTATTAGTCCAATACTACAAAAAATATGAATAAAAGATAAATACTTTATAGCATCTTCATTTTGATAAGTTTTTGTAAAATATAGCCAGCTTGCAAAAGCTATTATTATAAAAACAGACCAAAAAACTTGAATTAATAATAGCTCAGAAAAAGTATTTGATAATTTTGTTTTATCTTTTTTTGATTTTGCAATCTCTCTAATGCCATAAATTGGTATTCCCAAAGAACCAAGGATAACAAACGTTGTTACAAGAGAAATAGCAAAAGAAGTAATACCAATACCCTGTGGCCCTAAAACTCTTGAAGCATAAGGAAATGTTATTATTGGAACTATAATGTTAGTAAGACCCAATAAAGTATTATAAGTAAAGTTCATTTTTGTGTTACTCATAAAACTAATATCAAAGTTCTAATTCCATCTTTTTATTTAATAAAGGCGTTGATATTAAAAATGGGTCACATCTACCATCAACAATTTTTCTTAAATAACCTTTATCTGTTTTCTCTAAATATATATTAGGTTGGAAAAAACGTTCTAAAACTAATTTGTCTATTAATATTTCTTCATTATTAAATTGCAGTTTTATTTCATTAATTTCAACAGTTGTTTCAATATTGTTTTCTCCTAAATCTAACCTAAACTTATAAGGAAAAACCTTTTCTGGAAGTGTAAATTGTATGTCCTGAGGGCTATCACTTGCATTTACATCAATAGCCAACCTCTTTTCTGGGCTAAAACTACCCTCTAGAGAATCATCAATATAGAATAATTGAAACTTATCATTTTCATCAACCTTTATATTCATGTTCACTTTAAATAAATTATCTTTTATTTCCGCCTTCTTTATTGGTGTGTGATTATTATTTTGCCTATCATTTTTACATGAAACTGCAAATAATATTAAAAATAAACAAACTATTTTTTTCATAAATATTTATATTAAGTTTCTGCCTCTTATGAGTTATTAATTAAACACTCTTTTATTTAAAGATTATATTTTTGTTAAAACTTTATTTAAACTATCTCTCCAGAATACAATATCCTTTTTTAAAAAATCCTTAATTTTCGTTTTATCTAGCGCACTATACTTTGGCCTCTTAGCTGGAGTAGGATAGGATTTTGTTTTTATAGGCAATACTTTAGTTGATAATTTACTAACTTCAAAAATAGCCTTTGCAAAATCAAACCACGATACTGTTCCTTCATTACTGTAATGATATATCCCATAATTATCCTTATCAAAAGCAATTATTTCTAAAATAACACCAGCCAAATCACCAGCATAAGTTGGCGTGCCTATTTGATCATCTACTACGCTTATTTCATCTCTCTCTTTCGCTAATCTAAGCATGGTTTTCATAAAATTATATCCATGCTCAGAATACAACCAGGATGTTCTTATTATAAAATATTTTTTAAGTGTTTTTTGAATTTCAATTTCACCTTTTAATTTGGTATCTCCATAAACACTTATAGGGTTGGGGTGGTCTGTTTCAGTATAAGGTGTTGCTTTTTGTCCATCAAACACAAAATCTGTAGAAATATGGATTAAAACCGTGTTATGTTCTAAACAAGACTCAGCCAAATTTTTTGGGCCCTTAGCATTTACATCAAAAGCTTTTTGAGTGTCTTCTTCAGCCTTATCAACTGCAGTGTAAGCCGCCGTATTTATGCAAAAATCTGGTTTGTATTCTTTAAAAAACCGTGCTACTTGTTCCGCATGGCATATGTCTAACTCATCTTTATCAACAAACTTAAATTCAAAATCTGCATGTTGGTTTGCTTTATCTTGAAGACATCTACCTAATTGACCTAACGATCCTGTAACCAATATTTTTTTCATACTTGGATTTCACTTAAGGGTTTCAATAATAGGTCTTTTTCAGAAACAATAAAATCGTTTTCGCTTAAAATCCAATCAATATTCAAATCCTTATCATTATAAATGATCCCGCCTTCTGATTGTTTGTTATAAAAATTATCGCATTTGTATGAGAAAATGGCCGTGTCGCTTAAAACCACAAAACCATGAGCAAAACCTCGAGGTATAAATAGTTGTGCTTTATTGTCTTCTGATAATTCAATTGACACATATTCTCCAAAAGTAGGAGAATTATTTCTAAGATCAACTGCGATATCTAAAACGTTTCCTTTGATAACTCTTACTAATTTTGCTTGAGCATATTTGCCTATTTGATAATGTAGTCCTCTTAAAACACCTTTTGATGAAAACGATTCATTATCTTGAATAAAATTAATATTTAGCCCAATGGATTCATTAAATTTTTGCTGATTAAAACTTTCGAAAAAATACCCTCTACGGTCTTTAAAAACTGTTGGCTCTATTAAAAAACACCCTTTCAACTTTGTTTCTTTTACTATCATTATTTTTTATCCAATAAACCCAACAAATTTTTTCCATAACCACTTTTTAATAATGGTTCTGCTAACATTTTAAACTGTTGTTTATTAATATACCCCATTTCAAAGGCTGCCGCTTCAATAGCGCCTATTTTTAGGCCTTGGCGCTCTTCAATCACCTCGACAAACTGAGAGGCCTGCATGAGCGATTGAAAGGTACCAGTATCTAACCAGGCGGTCCCTCTATCTAATATGCTAACGTTTAATTTTCCTTGTTTAAGATACTCTCTATTGACATCGGTAATTTCGAGTTCTCCTCGATGGCTAGGCAGGATATTTTTGGCTATTTCTACCACAGAATTGTCATAAAAATAGATACCAGGGACCGCAAAATTAGATTTTGGCTGTTCGGGTTTTTCTTCAATAGAAATGGCTTGCCCTTCATGATTAAATTCTACCACACCATAGCGTTCTGGGTCGTGAACTCGATAGGCATAAATAATGCCTCCATCGGGATTATTATTAGCTTGTAATAGCTTTGCTAAACCTGTGCCATAAAATATATTATCTCCTAAAATTAACGCCACCTTATCAGCTCCAATAAAATCCGCCCCAATGATAAAGGCTTCTGCCAATCCATTTGGGTGTTCCTGTATTGCATACTCAAACCGACAGCCATACTTTTTGCCATCGCCCAACAAGGCTTGAAATAAGGGTAAATCCTTTGGCGTGGAAATGATTAAAACTTCATGGATGCCTGCATACATTAATGTAGAAAGCGGATAATAAATCATAGGTTTATCATAAATAGGCATGAGTTGCTTACTTACTGATAAGGTTAACGGGTGTAGTCGAGTTCCAGATCCACCAGCGAGTATGATGCCTTTCATTTTTTAATGGTTATATGGTTACAAAGTTATGGGGTTATAAAGTTCTCATTTTAAACTTTTTATAAGGTTTGAAATCATGTTCCTAATAAAATAAATACGTTTGTTAATCTCTTCAATATCATTTATATAATCCAGCCTTTGAGAGATTTCTAATTGTGTTTCAACTTCTGAAAGTGATCCCAAAGCTATGTATAAAAATCTTATAAACTCATTTTCACCTTTCCTTCCAGCGCCTTCAGCTATATTTGAAGGAATTGAAACTGCTGCTCTTCGCAGTTGAGAAGAAAGACCATAAACCTCATTCTTGGGGAAATCTTTAGAAACCTTGTAAATCTTAATAACAAGATCCATAGACTCCTGCCAAACCTTTAAATCTTTATGTGAATGTATTTTTTCCACTTAACCAAACGGCCTTATAACTTTATAACCTTTTAACCTATTAACTTAATCATACTGTTTTTGGTAATATTTTTGATATTCCCCAGAAGTTACATGACGCAACCATTCCTCATTATCTAAATACCAGTCAATGGTTTTATTCAGGCCTTCTTCAAACGTTACTGATGGTTTCCAACCTAATTCTCTGTTTATTTTTGAGGCATCAATAGCGTATCTTAAATCATGTCCTGGTCGGTCTTTAACATAAGTTATCAGCTTTTCTGAAGCCCCTTTTTTCCGACCTAATTTCTCATCCATTTGTTTGCAGAGCAACTTTACCAAATCAATGTTTTTCCATTCATTAAAGCCTCCTATGTTGTAGGTCTCTCCAAGCTTTCCTTGATGGAAAACCAAATCGATGGCAACCGCATGGTCTTTTACATACAGCCAATCTCTGGTATAATTCCCATCTCCATAAACAGGTAAAGGCTTATTATTGATGATGTTATTTATAAATAATGGGATTAGTTTTTCTGGAAACTGATTCTGACCATAATTATTGGAACAATTGGTGATCACATAAGGCATGCCATACGTTTCTCCATAGGCCCTTACAAAATGATCGGAGCTTGCTTTTGAAGCCGAATACGGTGAATTAGGAGCATAGGATGTGGTTTCTGTAAACAATCCCGCTTGCCCTAAAGTACCATAAACTTCATCGGTACTTACATGATAAAAGAGCTTATTGTTAAAATTGTCCTTCCAAGTATTTTTAAAAGCATTTAGAAGAATCATGGTGCCTATGACATTGGTTTTAACAAATGCTAATGGGTCTTTTATGGATCTGTCCACATGAGATTCTGCTGCTAAATGAATAACGGCTTCAAACTTAAATTTTTCAAATTCCTTGTTAACAAAAAACTCATCCGTTATATCACCTTTTAAAAACGTATAATTGGATTTGTTTTCAATGTCTTTTAGGTTTTCTAAATTGCCTGCATAAGTAAGGGCATCTAAATTATAAATATGAACATTAGGATACTTCTCAACAAATAACCTCACAACATGAGACCCAATAAACCCTGCACCGCCTGTTATTAATAGATTCATTTTCTGTTTTTATAATTTGCTTTGCTTGTCTAAGTATTTCCCAAGCCCTAAAAAGGCAAATACTAATAATGTTGTTGAAAATAGAATTAAGGGTATTAATAATTTCATTTTATCATACCATTCTCTAATATCATATCCTGATTGCGGAAAACCTGCCAACACATTAACGACGTTGTTTTGTTCAACTTTATCCTGATTTACTTGTCTTCTTTGGGTCTCTAACTCCAGACGCTTTTCAATAATTTTGGACTCATCCACAATTAAGTTACTGGATTCCGCATCACCCATGTATAAATTTGTTCCTGAACCTGGTACCATTTCTTTTTCAGATTCATTAATTCTTATTTTTAAATACTCATTTACTAACGAATCTGTTTTTTGAACTTGTTTCAATAAAGCCTCATCTTTCTTTTCTAAATTTATCTTATTGACCTCAACCAACCCCTTAAGATAGGTGTTATCTGAAATCTGCTGAATAAATGCCTTTTCAATTTTTTTATAAATTCTTTTGTCTGTAGAAGCCACTCCAATGCGATGAATGTCAAAGTTGTATGATGTTAATGATTCTTTATACCTGTCATAAGTCATTTCCAATCGTGATATGGAATCTAACCTGGTATAAAATTTTGAATACATTTCAGCTATGGTGTTTTCATCAACATCCTTTTCTATATAAAATCCTTTTAATTTAGCTGCTTCTGAAACCGAAATATTTAAACGTGACGCTAATTGTACAGAATCTTTATCAATATTTGCCAATTGGTGAAACTGCTTGATGTTTTCATAGACCTGTCTGGCTGAATTAAAATTGGTTTCAATAAATATATTGGCTCCATATAGTTTCTCAGAATTTTTATCTATAATAAATCCAACAACAACCCCTATGATAATAGCCCCTGCATACCAAATCATTCGTTTGTAAAAATGAATCATCAACATTAACAGGAGTTTAAAAATCCCTATAAAAATACTGGCTATAAATCGAAAAAATCGGTCAAAGGCTTTCCCTATTAACTTAAATAATTGTCCTAAATCTACTTCTTCAGATGGTTGTGGTTGTGGCAATTCTTTACTCATTTTTTACTTGTATTAGTTAAAAAGTTGTTCTAATATTTTTCTAGTTATCAAATAAGTCGGCTTTACCCCTGAAGTACCCAAGCCGCCTGACGCCAAGGTGCTACCGGTTTCTAATGGATTATCACTAGCGTAGTAAGCATATCGCACTTTTACATTAGGACTTATACTACCCCTAACTTTTGAAGCTGACTGAACCGCTTTTTGGTAATGAGCGCCTTCCATTTCTAAACCAATGACGCTCCAGGTAGAATTAAAAAAGAACTTTAAAATATCTTTATTTTGTAGTGAGGTGCCTAAAACGGTAATCATAGCGCCTTCATAAACATCAACGCCTTGTCCTTCTAGGTCTGCTTTTGATAATTCATTTTTGAATGGATAGTTATCTGCTGTCCCTTCAAAAATATGAGCTGTTGGAATCATGATGTCTCCTTTGCCTCCTTCTAAAATGCCGGCTTTCCCCATAATAGAAACAGATTCCACGTTTAGATACACTTTTTTTCCTTTAGCCTTATAAGGTTTTAACAACTCATCTATGGTTTCATAGGCCTGTTCTCCAAAGGCATAATCCATAACAAGAATGACAGGTTTTTCAGATTTTAAGACAGCTTCATTGGCTTGGATATCTATTTTGGAAAAATCTATCTTGGCGGTATCAAAAACTTGAACATCAATGTTGGTTCCTGATTTATCTGCTATAAATATCATGCCATTTTGTAACGCTTCTTTGGTTACTTTATTACGCAAATCACCATTCCCGCCTATGCTTAAAGCTTCATATATTTCATAAATTGACTTTTTTGCAAGGAGCGCTTTTAATGCGTTTGGAGCAAACAATGAATTCATGACACTATGCATGTTAGCACTAATAATATGAATAGGTCGTTCTAATAAGCCATTTTTATAAAGAACTTCTTTTATATCGTCTGCCCACATTTCACCGTGAATGTGGTGACCTAGCCGTTCTCTTAAAACAGGACTGAAGGTAATGGTTCTTTTGTTGTTGTTGATTTGCTCTTCAATAGCCAATTTCCCCAACCAATATATGATATGCAATAATCGCTCTGGCTGTGATTCGGTTGCAAAATCTTCGTATATCTCTTGTAATTCATTAAAGGTTCTTCCTAAAATGTTAGCCATATGGGTTATGGCTATTTCCCGTTCTTGTTGCGTTAACTTTTTTCTTGATAAAACAGCGCTTTCAAGCTTCACCCAATCCCGGGTTGTAGAACCAATTTCATCAATTAAAACACGCTTACTGATTTTATGTGATTCAATGAACAGAAAGGTTAAGTGGGTTAAAATATCATAGATTTCAGATCTTCCTCGCGTAATTTCAATATTCATTTGCTCAGAATCGATACGGTAGCAATTTCTTCTTCTTTTTTCAGGTATGATGGGCTTAAAATGAGAGTTTGAATAGCCTTCGTCGCTGGTTAAGTTAATAAAGGTACACTCTTCAATACCTTGAGGCAATCTTTCTATCACATAAAGTAGGCCATTTAACTCTGCTTTTTCATC